>Ga0164318_10000642_pt1 | contig 27881 bp, 31 predicted proteins | sample GuaBasSedimGuay9_FD_113734 | JGI IMG/M metagenome (GOLD analysis project Ga0164318, IMG submission 113734) | Subseafloor sediment microbial communities from Guaymas Basin, Gulf of California, Mexico - Guay9, Core 4571-4, 0-3 cm | ecosystem: Environmental > Aquatic > Marine > Hydrothermal vents...
CATTATGAGATACTAGTCCGTATGGGTCAGAAATTGATTGAAGAGAAAAAGGAGAAAGTAATAAAACTCGAAGTAGAGGGAGAAACGCTCAAAAAGCAAGAATCTGCTAAAGAAAAGATGATTATTGATAGTAGCTTGATGCGTTTAAACCTTGAAATTGCCATCACATCAGCTTTGCACATCACTCGCGATTTTTCAGAGAAAGTAAAATCTGAAATAATGCACATAGTTGATTCTTTGCTTAGGCAAAAAATGATGGCAAAATTTGGGAATTTATATATAAAAGAGAAAGAGAAGATGATAGAATTGATACTTGAAGAGTTATATACGCTACTAGAAAGTGAACCCTTTTTTGCTTTGGGTGTACTCGATTATAGTGAAGTTCGTAATTTCACAGAGAACCCTAGAAGATACATAGAACGAAATAAGCCACATCTTCGAGAGAAACTTAAGAGAAGTTTTAGGGCGCGTATTGGAGCCACAATTAATTACCATACAATAGGCCGAAGTGTTGTGTCTATAGTTGAAGAAGCTGTTAGAAAAATGAATAGACTTCGTCAAATATAATGAGATATATTATTTTTGAAAGGTGATTTTGTGACGAAGATTATATTTTCTAAATTAAAACACATGTATACCGATGCATTTCTTGATGCATATTTTTCTAAAGCCACTCAAGATGAATATGATATATTACCTATTGTCATGTTGTATCAAATAGTTGATGTAGCGTTCGATGTTGTAACTGACCAAAACAGATATCGCAGTTTCATAAGACCATTTACTGCAAGAAACATAACCACTTTTGCGGTCTCTTATGCTATGTCAAGAAATGAATTTGTTTCAAACATACCGTTAAATGAGTATATGCGAGAAAAAATAGTATGGGAAATAGATCGCTTGCTTAAATTTATTAAACGTAATACGCAATGGGAAGAGACATTGTATAAATCATTAAACAACAGAATGTGGTTTAAGACGGATGCATAGCTATTAATGATAAATAAATACAAATCTATCTATTTTAAAAAAAGATAGACTTTTTCAAGATTTCAGTATTATATTGACCATTCATAAATATTGATCCCGTTTTCTGATTTATTATTGTAACAGTAGCTGGTGCAAATATTGATTTATCGATTTTTTTAAAATTATAATCAACAGATTCTAAGATTTCTCTAAACATTAGACCATACAATTTTGATGTTTTTGCTGGAAGTTTTTCGGATATTTCCTTTGTTTTTGAATCCGATATATCATTAACCCAGAGGGTTACATGTGATGCATAGATAATCATATCGTCAGCAGTAATGGAGGCATTTTTGGCTGGTGGAGGAATTGGTGAGATACCCATAACATGTTCTACTTTATCTATCACAGATTTATCAATAGTAGTTAGTTTTAGCATAGAATTTTCTATTGCGCGGGCAGATATTTGAACTCCACCCACAAGGCTATTCGCTGGCGTTACAATAAGATACATATTTTTAGGATGCACATTAGCGTCTTTTGCTAACCTAGCAATAATTTCTTCCGAGGGAATATTTTCATTTTGTATTATGGCAACTGTTTTTTCATATTGTTCTGAGTAATTAACATAATTCATTATATCAGAAGGCTTTTTTGATAGCAGTCTTATAGGTCCTGAAATTATCATCCTAGGACCATAGTTTTCTACATCAATCCATCCATATTGGCAACCAAATATTGCGAGCTTGGGGTGCGATGTATAAACTTGAATTGCAGGCAACTCTAAACCTTCTATAACATGATATGTATATGTAGATCTACTTAAGCATCCTAATGTCAAGTCGGTTACAATTATACCAGTTTCCAAGCTTGCAGTGGCAGAGATTCCTGCATCAATTATTACAGCACCATTAATGCTTCTTATAATATTCACTTTATAGAATTGAAAATCAGAAATCAGTTTTTCGACAACATACACACATCTTTTATTAATCAGCATAAAACCACCTGTACAAGTTTCTATTAAGTATTTTTCAATAAAGTTAATTACAAGTTGTTATATCACCATATCGAAGATATGTAAAAACAGCTATTTAAGGAGGAATAAAAATAGTAGAAATAAAAGATACATTTTGCGAATGTTTTCAATTAAAAATTGCAAGGATTTTAATCACATCGTTTTCAAAGGAATGGGCTCTCGAGACTGCAAAAGTTACTGCTGGATTCGGGGTATCCATTATTATGTCACCATCTCAAGCAGCTATTGAACGATATATAACTCCAGAAAACACACCAGATAATAGACCTGGATATATAATCCAAATTCAACATACTGATGAAAAGGAATTAGAAAAGCAATTAATAGCCAGGCTAGGACAATGCGTCTTAACAGCACCAAGTGCAAATGTTTTCGATGCTATGATTGAACAATTCAAGGAAGGAAAATATAACATTGGAAGAAAGCTAGCATATTTTGGTGATGGTTTTGAATACAAGGACAATAGATTCAATCGCAAAGTGTGGGTAGTACCACGCATGGATGAAGATTTTGTAATTGAGGAAAATATTTGGTTTACCACGGGATATGATTCTAATTTTACATTATTTGCAGATTCAAGAGAAAATGCAATAAGAGCTGCCGAAAATGCAATTAGTGCAATAAGGTCTGTTGAAGGTGTTATAACCATAGGTGTAAACGGGATTATCGCAACAGCATCCAAAAAAGGTTCTAAAAAATATAAATTTTTACGTGCTTCCGTTCAAGAGAAAGTTTATCCAAGCCTCAAATCTAAAATAGCAAATAGTGATGTTCCTGAAAATGCTAAAGCAGCATATGAAATTGTTCCAATAGGTTTAAGCTTTGAATTGGTAAAAGAAGCTTTTAGAAGAGGAGTTCTTGCTGCAAAAGAGAGTAAAGGTGTTTTAGCTATTACCGCTTCAAATTATGGTGGAGAACTAGGCGACAGAAAAATATACTTAATGGATGTGATTTAATTGCTTGATAACAGACTTTATGAGAAGATCTATGGCTCACTGATTGGTGTTGCATTTGGTGATGCAATGGGTATGCCTGTTGAGATGCTAACACCTGCAGAAATAAAGAAGTATTACGGAAGAATCACATCTTTTGTAAGGGCAATACCTGAACATCCAAGTCACTTCTTAAATGCTGGAAGTGTAACCGATGATACGTTACAAACAATTTTTATGGCAAAAATTTTGATAAAGTACAATGGAAAAATTAATGCAAGGATATTTTCTAAAGAACTTATCAAATGGGCTGAAGAGAAAAATATTTTAGAAATAAGTTTTTTCGGACCAAGCACAAAAAAGGCCATAGCACGACTGTTAGAAGGCGAAGACCCATATAAAACAGGAGATAGACATGTTACAAATGGTGCTGCAATGCGAATTGCACCTGTCGGAATTGTAAATGCTAAAAGAGTAAATGATGCTGTGAAAATGGCAGTTGAAGTTACATTACCAACACACGGAAGTCAAGCATGTGTAGAAGGAGCTGCGGCCATTGCGGCTGCAATCAGTGAATCGTTTAATGAACATGCTACAATAGATACTATAATAAAGTCTGCAATTGCAGGAGCAACTATGGTTAAAGGCAAAGGCTTGCTTACAGTATCACCATCAGTTATCAAGAGAATTAAGTATGCAATTGACATTGCAAAAAAACCACTTGGTTTGGATGAAATTGCACTGGAGTTGTATGACATAATAGGATTTGGAATGCATATTGCAGAAACAGTACCTTCTGCGTTAGCAATGTTTTATGCGAGTAAAGGAAATCCAATACCTGCAATAAATGCGGTTGTTAATGTAGGCGGTGATACAGATACTATTGCATCAATAATAGGAGCAATCGGAGGCGCTTATATGGGCGTACATATTTTTAGTGAAAATATAATAAATACAATAGAACGAGTAAACAAACTTAAACTAAAAGAGATTGCCAAAGAACTCTACAGAATTATTTCAAGTCAAGTTTAACTATATCTATATGATTCTTTTTTAAAAATTGTTCAACAGTTTCCCAGCTTGGCAATCCACCTCTGGCACCATAATGTTGTATTTTTATTGCCGCAACAGCTTCACCTACTTCAATGGCTTGAAGAGGGTCTTTTAACTTCAATAATCCAAATAGAAAACCAGCAGTAAAAGCGTCTCCAGCACCAGTCGTATCACAAATATGCTTCACCTCAAAAGCAGTAGTTCTATACACGGTATTGCCATCCCAATACATAACACCATTGCGCCCAAGTGTAACAACGATTTTTCCATTAGAAAGTTTTTTTAACTCTTTAATTCCAGACCATACATTTTTAGTATTCGTTAGCGTTAGTATCTCAGTCTTGCTGAAAAGTAGAAAATCAGCATGTGTTAAAATAGGCTCGAGATATTGAACACCTGATTTTACAAAGAGCCCACCAGGTGCGTAAACAACATGACCACCATTATCGTGAACGTAGTTAGTTATGTTTAATGCTATTGCAGGCAGAGATTCACCGATATATACAAGAGGAACTTTGAAATAATCTAAATTAAGTTCCTTTGCATTGTTTATTATTGCTGTTCCACCTAATGCAACAATTATCCTTTGGCCTTTTTTATCAACTACTATGAAACAAGAAGCAGTATGACCTTTATTTTCGATAATTACATGTGTTGTATCTATATTATTTCTTTTAAAATCCTCGAGCAAAAAATTTCCGTACTCATCATTCACTAATTTACCTACAAAACCTACAGACAGTCCTAACCGTGCTAATCCTACACTTACGTTAGCTGTTGATCCACCTGCATGCTTCTCGACGCGCTCAGCAAGAACTATATCATCTACTCTAGGTATCTGTTCTACAATTGCAACAATATCAACAGCAGCGGCACCCACACAAATAATATCTAGATCGCTCATTCTTCATCTACCTTTTCTATAATTATCCTAGTGCCTCTACGTGCATTTTCAAAAATTTCTAGCCCATCTGTTATTTTCCCAACAACATTTACAGAGCTATATGGCGTTGATTTTTTATAAAAGATACAAAGAGCGTCTCCTACTGGCCAGTATGCGATTGTTCCTGCATCTACCTCTTTAACAGCTTTTTCTAATCCTTTTTTAATTCCAATGGGAACAAATATACCACTATTTATCCACACGCCTATGGTACCCATAATTGGAAGACATTGTGTTATGGCCTTAAAGGTCATAGGCGCAAGTACTCGTCTTAGTTCACCATATGCAACACCGATTCCCTTAAGTGTAAATTTTATGCTTATTTTTGAAACAACCATACAAACATCTCCAGAATTTTATTTGTAATACAATGTAGTTTACAAAACCAATGAATGTTAAAAATTAGAGAAATATAAAGTAATTGCTTAATAAGTAGAAATTATTTTCCCATCACGAATTTGAAGTGTACGATCCATTTTCTCCGCAACTTCAGGATCATGGGTAACTACAATTAGGCATCCATTTTCACGTTTAGTCAATTCTATCATTTGTTTTACAACACGCTCCCCAGTAACCTCGTCTAAATCACCAGTAGGTTCATCAGCAAGTAGAATTGTAGGCTTATTTGCTAATGCTCTAGCAATTGCTACACGTTGTTGTTCGCCACCACTTAATTCATCAGGACGATGATTTGCGCGTTCACTCAATCCCACTAATTCCAATAATTCTTTTACCCGTTTTTCACGTTCTTTTTTAGGAACACCCGCAATTAGCATCGGAAGTTCGACATTTTCAGCTGCAGTAAGAACTGGCAGCAGGTTAAAGAACTGAAACACAAAACCAATTTTATGCCTTCTCAGCTTTGTGAGTTTGTCATCACTAAATTGTGTAATATCCTCCCCTTCAATGTAGACTTTGCCTTTTGTAGGCTTATCAAGTGCACCAATTAAATTTAATAATGTTGTTTTTCCACTTCCAGATGGACCCATTATCGCTATAGATTCTCCACGCCATGCTTCTAATGACACACCTCTAAGAGCATGAACTACAACTTCGCCCATTTTATAGTCTTTATATAATTCAACCGTTTTTACAGCAGGCACAGAGTCTTGCATGTTATCATCTCAACTTTGTCAATATTATTCAATTCAATGATTTTATGATTATTTTATGAAATACGTTCTTATTAGCATTTTGATATATCGCATTGTTTTATTTATGCATCAGTTTAAAACAAAATTCTGAAAGAAAATACTATAAGAATTAAAGTGGAAGTATGTGGCCCGACAGATAATTTAGGAATTACTGCCGGGCCTCATCATGTACCACCCGGAAGGAATCCACCACTCATAGCAAGGAAACCCATATACTTGTGGTGGGGAGGGCCGGGATTCCGGGTGTTTTTGCCTCTAAAATAATTAGCATTAGACAAACAAATAAATATATCTAAGTACTCAAACACAAATACATCCATTTTGGGTGCTTAAAATGCTACTAATGTCAGTTAAGCCCATATATGCGAAGCTTATCTTTGAAGGAAGAAAAAAATATGAGTTTCGGAAGAAAATACCTACATTACAATATAATTCAAGAGTCATAGTATATGCGTCAAGCAGAGTGAGAGCCATAGTGGGCGAGTTTAGAGTGGGTAATGTATACTACATGAGTATTCCAGATTTATGGAAGCTAGCAAAAGAGAAAGAAGGGGGCGTTACAAAAAAACAATTTTTCGAGTACTTTAGGGGATATAGTCATGGATATGCTATAGAAATTCTAGCTCCATTTAAATATCCAAAAGAATTAACTCTAGATGAAATACGTAAGGTCATCCCAGGATTTAATCCTCCAGTCAACTTTATGCGAATTAAAGGGAAATTAAAAAAGGTAATTAATGATTTTTTGTTGAATATAGATGCATAATTAAACCTAAACGAATATGCAGAGGTATATTATGAAGAATTATAAGACCAAACGGTTTTTGTGAATGCTTGCAAGTTTTTAGCGGGGGTATAAGGTGGTAATCCACATCCTGGTGAAGGTATATCAATACCATCGCGTATTATATTTATTGTCGCATCTATAATTTTCTCTGGTTCGGCTTTCCATAGAACATTCACAGGATCAAGGTTTCCTATCAAAGTGACTCTACCTTTTAATTTTTCAACTGCTTGTGCTAGTGGTGTTTTCTGATCAAAGCTAAATCCATCAGCTCCTGTATCTCTAATTAAGTCTAAAATTGGTGTAGTATCACCACATATGTGTAAAATAACTGGTACTTTTATCTTTATTCGAGATATTGCTTTCTTAAGATATGGTAAAGAAAATCTTTTGAAAAATATAGGGCCTAATAGTGAAGATACAGGCTCTAGAAGCGTTATTATATCAGCACCTTGCTCTATGAGATATTTATTAAATGTAATGACTGTTTCAGTTGTAAGCTCTAGAATCCGATCTATTTCATCCTGTTCTTTAAATAAATAACTCATACATCTATCAATTCCAAGTAATAAGGTAGCTATTGTAAATGGACCACCAACACTTTCAATTATTGGTTGTTCATCACCAAATGTTTCTTCTAACATAGCAGTAGCTTCACCAATCACACCTAATCGGCCTTCATTAGGCTCTGGATTATTAATTTCATCTATGCTATTAATTGGTTTTATAACAGTAGGTAGGGTCGTCTTAGTTCCCATTTTCACTTTTGCACCCATAGCTTCTGCTTCAGCAGTTATATCAAAAGGTATAACTAGCCCTGCAAAATTTGCCAATTCAAAAGCGCTAATAGATAGGTTTGCCATTAGTTTTGGGTCTGAGTGTGCGTCAGGCCAAAATGCATTGGCTTTTTTCATTGCCTCCAGAAATGCTGTTTGATGAACTGCAACTGGAAAGTAATACTCTAAATTATGTTTTCTTAGTATTTTTATTATCTGATGCTTAATCGACATCATAAACCACCAAGGAGCTATTATGAATAAAGCAACTTGAAACAAATTCAAAGGGTATTTTTAAGGTCCTATACATATTCATGGTATCAACTACACTTGAAAACATAACATCACCGCAGAGGGATGAAAACAACCCAAGTAGTCATAGTGAGTTAATTCAAATGTAATTAAAATGTTGAGATGGAATTATATACTTGTTCGACAATATTCCGCGCTTTTTCCAATGCAACATTTTGTTTTTTTTCATAAACAATTACAGTACATATAGGACTTCCTGCAGTTATTAACTCTCCTTTTTTCGGTATGTCATAGAGATTAGGAATTTTTGTTAGGTCTTGAACTTTACAATTCTCCCTTGCAAAAATAATGAATTTTACAGCCACACCATTGTTAGAAACCCTCTCTGGAATTGTATTGTGAAAAGAAGATATGTGTAATTTGACAAGATTCTTCCTTGTTATAAACTCAACGCATTCAAGAGTCCCTTGAAAGCGTGGATTTATCTCCATCAGGTAGGGCCCCTCTGAAGAAATAACCCAATCCAAGCCATTCGATCCTATGAGTCCTAACTTTAGAGATAGAGATATTGACTGTTTTTCTATGATCTTATTTATCTCGTCAGAATAAAAGTAGGGAACTATGTTTCCGCAATACACAAAGTTTTTACATCCAAGTGCAGAGTTACCAATAATCTGCTTATTAATAGATAGGACAATAGCATTAAAGCTTGCAGATAAGACAGATGTACTAGCAGGTATACCTCGAATATATTCTTGAAGTATGAAGGCCCTATGTCTTCTTGCATATTTTTCTAGTTCTTCTGATGATCTGATTAACCGTATACCATGACCCCCTCCAGTTTTTGTTGGTTTTGCAACAATTGGATAATTCAAGTTATTATCCTTCAGATCTGTTCGATAATTCTCGATGTTCGTTACAATCGTCTCAGGGACACGTATTCCAAGCTTTTTGGCTATAGTTTGCCAAAAAATAATATTCCTAGCGCGTTTAAATGTTTCAAGAGAGTTTGCATATATTTTGGCATTCATATCAAAAAGAGGGGTTAACAAATGATAATAGTCATCAAATCCACTACCGATTAGAACTGCATCAATATTATAACGATTAATAAATTCCATTGCTTCTTGAACCATTATTTCTCGAAAATTTCTTTTGAAATGATCATGTAGATGCTGTCTAACAATAAAAGAATCTGATACACAAGGAAAAATGTCAATATCTCCCCAGAAGTCAACAACATATACATTTAAACCTAATCTTTTTGCAGAACATGCAATAGGTCTTGCATTATATCCAATTACAAGTACATTGTTAATGGAATAAAGAATAAGTAAACACCTCAAGGTTTATGAGATATTTTCTTCATACAACAACTTCTTCTTCCTTTTCTTTCTCTTTTTTAGGTACTGCTGGGATTACAACTAGACCTGGTTTATCAGATTCAACAACAGCGTCTAGGCCTGTTGAATAAACTTGTGTTATTCTATTTGGCGCCAAAGCTCGAATAGTTAATCTATTTGTATTAAATTTAACTTGTTCTGCAGCCTCAGTAACCTTAACAGATGCTTCAGATATAGATTTCATCTGCTCAATTTGCCGCTGCAAAGTAGCTATTCTTAATCGTAATGATTTATTTTCGTTCTTTAACTTTGTAGCATATTGAGATAACATATCTATACGTTTTGAAGCTTCAGGAAGGGCATCCATCCAAAAGAGCCTAGAGCCTCCACGCTCTTTTTTAACATGAATCAAATTTGCAGCACTAAGTACTGCTATTAGATCATAAACTCGGCGTCTTGGTATACCTAACATCTGAGCTAACTTTACATTGTGTATACCTTCAGGTCCAGCTTCTTTTAGAAGTTTTATTGCTCTCGCAGCAATATCACTTAGTTTCATTTATGGCACCTCTATTCTTAAATTTCCCCGGCAACAATACTATTGATTTATATTTTTATATTTCTTCCTTTAGTAATCATTACATAGAAGATACAGCTAGTAATTTTATTAATTACTTCTTTTAATTAAAAAAGCTTTCGTTTAATAATCTGTCATTTCAACTTTATGCTTTACAAAATACTTTAATATTCAAACAATCACTATGCCTCTTGTAAGGCTATCCAAGGTGAAGTTAGATGGCAAGAAATGAGGATATTGCACGAATTATTGAAAAGGCAAAAGAAGAAAAACGATTTGAATTAAATGAAATAGAAGCAAAAACAATTGTTTCTTCTTATGGAATAAGTGTGGCAAAAACTACTGTCGCTAAAAACGAGGATGATGCAGTAAAAATTGCAAACGAGATAGGTTATCCAGTAGTATTAAAGATATTTTCACCAGATGTTTTACACAAAAGTGACGTTGGCGGTGTAAAGATTAATCTGAAGAGCGATAGTGATGTAAAAAATGCTTTTAATGAAATCATTAATAATGTTAAGAAACACGTACCGAATGCTAGAATTGAAGGTGTTGTTGTTCAAGAATTTGCACCACAAGGACTTGAAGTAATTATCGGTGGGATCTATGACAAATTCTTCGGACCAACTATAATGTTCGGACTTGGTGGTGTATGGGTAGAAATATTAAAAGATGTTACATTCAGGCTTGCTCCAATTGACAAACAAGAAGCTGAAGATATGATTAAAGAGATTAAGGGATATCCCTTACTAACAGGATATAGAGGTTCTCCACCAGTTGACTTAGATGCGTTGAAAGATGCTCTCGTTAAAGCAAGTCAACTAATGAATGACTTTCAAGAAATAGGCGAAATGGATCTTAACCCAACAATGGCATACGAAAAAGGAAAAGGGATTAAAGTTGTAGATGCAAGAATTATTCTTAGAAAAGATTAACTCTGTATTAATTGTTTTATTTTTTCTTTTAACCGCTCACCAACTATTTTTCCATCAATGCGTCCTCGTACTTGCTTCATGACCATACCCATTAGTGGCCCGTAAGCCTTTTCTTTTCGTTGCTCAATTAGTGACTTATTCTTGGCAATTATAGCATCAATTATTTTGTCAAGTTCTTCAGGAGTTATAGATTCTAGTTTTAGTTCTTTAATAGCATCATCAACATGTTTTTCTGGATTCTTTGCTAGATAAGCAAGAACTTCTGGAATTGCTTCTTTGGAAATTTTACCACTTGCAAGCGATCCAAAGAGCTCATCAAAATGATTATCATCAAGGTTTTCGATGGGTATGCTTTCGCGTCTAAGGCTAATTAATGTATTTTCGAAAGTAGTAGCAATAGTTGTAGGTGAGACTGAGGGATACTTGTTCACAAGATCCTCAAATATATCTATATATAACGATCTTATCATTGCATTAGCCAGCTTTTCATTAAGTTTGTAAACTTCTCTAAACCGTTTATATTTCTCTTCAGGAAGCTCTGGTAGATTTTTGCGAATATTATCTAGCATCTCATCTGTAACAGGAGTTGGAGGTACATCGGTTTCAGGATACATTCTTGCTGCACCTGGTCTTGGGCGAAGATAATGTGTAATACCATCAGGAGAGCCACCTCGTGTCTCCTCTGGTACACCGTGTAGTGCTTGTTTTGCCCGCTCTAAGACTTTTTCTAATGCTATAGTACACTTATCCTTTGGACCTGCTACTATAACAACAGCATCTTCATCTGAAGCATTAGTTAGTTCTCTTATCTTCAAAACGTCGGTCTCAGTTATTCCATATTTTGGAAGTTCGTCTGTGTGGAACAACCCCTTAAGCCCTGACCAAAATTTGACATGTTCCGCTAATTCCGTACCAAAACGATAATTTGGTTGCAGTTCAAATCCAAGTAATCCATTAAATTTAGGCAGTTTCAATGCAAGTATCACACCGCCATGCTTAATTGTATTCTTTATGATGCTACTCTTACAATCTTTTAAAGCATCCGTTATATCAACAAAATCCGATTTAAACATACTTTCATTAAGACCACGTTTTTTTAGTTCATCTCTTAATTCAAGCAATCTAACCTGACGCTTTACTTCGTTCTCAACTATTTTATCAATAAGATCCAACTTTTGTATGCCTTTAACTTCAATAATTGCTCCGTCTTTTATAGATATATTAATATCTTGCCGAATTGTTCCAAGGCCGCGTTTAACTCGTTTTGTTGATCTAAGTAATTGGCCTATGCGAAGCGCTACTACGCGAGCCTCTTCTGGGGTGTGAATATCAGGTGCTGTAGCTATCTCAATTAGAGGTATTCCTAATCTATCAAGGCGATAAGTTATCGTTTTCTCATCTTCACTTATTTTTCTAGCTGCATCTTCTTCAAGACATAAGGTTTGAATTCCAATTTTCTTGCCAGAGTCGGGTAATGTAATATAGCCGCCAAGAGCAATTATAGAGGTCCTCTGGAAGCCACTTGTGTTGGAGCCATCAATAACAATTTTTCGCATTACATGGACTTCATCAACAGGTGTTGCATTCATAAGTAATGCGACTGTCAATGCAATCTCCAGGCTTTCCTTGTCTAATAAGTGCGGGGGTTCTTCATCATGCTCAACTAAACATACTGTATCGTTGTAAGACTGATAAACAAACAGTTTTTTCTTTTCGAATTCAAATCTAGCTGCTGGATCTATTTCACCTAATTCACTCTGAGTTGGCCTCAATCTTCTCACAAAAGTTATGTCTGGTTCATCTTCACGCAAGACTGTAGGACAATTACAGAATAGTTTTGACTTTGTGTCTAATTGCTGATGAATTTCAAGCCCCACACGCAATCCTAATTTTTCATAATCTAATGACTTAGCCATAATAATCACCCTAGGAATTCTTTTGAGCGAGTCTGAGGCGTAATCTCACCTGCGAAATTCGTTAACATCATAGATCTAATTTCCTTCATATCACGAGTTTGCGCTAAAACCCACATGAGCTTGACATAAGCTGTTTCAGGAAGCATATCTTCACCAGGAATTACACCCAAATTTAGTAGTTGCCTGCCAGTTCTATAGACATACATATTAATGCGCCCCCATATACACTGACTTGTCATAACAACAGGTATGCCCTCTTCTATTGCACGCTTTAAAGCATCATTTAGATATTCTGGTGCATGACCTAACCCAGTTCCTTCAAGAACAATACCATGATATTTTTTATCAACGAAAAGGTCAATTATTTCTGGGGGTATTCCTGGATATGCCTTTACGAATGCTACGCGGTTGTCAAATTTTGGTTTAAGTACTAGTTCTCTCTTTTTGTCTCTAGGTACGAAATCTTTTTTTAACATGATTATACGTCCATTTTCGACTTTAGCAATAGGATAATCATTAATAGTTCTGAAAGCATCTCTTTTACTTGTATGGTTTTTTCTAACTTTAGTTCCAGGATGGCAATAGCAGAACTTATCATCTTCTGTACCGTGCATTACAACTACGACATGCGCAAATGGAGCATTCGCAGCTGTAATGACAGCGCTCAATAAATTCATTGCTGCGTCACTACTCGGCCTATCACTACTTCTTTGAGAACCTACAAATACAACTGGTACAGGGAGATTCTGCAATGCAAAACTAAGAGCAGCACTCGAATAACCCATTGTATCAGTACCATGTGTTACCACAATACCGTCAACACCGTCTTGTATATCCTTTGCAATCTCAGCAGCAAGTTTTGTCCAATGAGATGGTGTTATATTCTCGCTAAAGATATTGAAAAGAAAACGTGTTTTTAACTTGGCGTAATCACCTAACTCGGGGACTACATTATAAAGATCACGTGCATCAAGTGCAGGATATACAGCCCCACTTTGGTAATCTACTCGACTAGCAATAGTGCCACCAGTACTAACTATAGATACTTCAGGCGCATCTTCTCTGTAAGACACGGGGATTTCTGGAAGTTCCGGCCTCAACATACGGCCTCGTTCTATAACTGAGATACTCTTGATTTTTGAGACATGAACACCCAGATTATAACCATTTTTCAGTTTTATCACAACATGATCGTGAGTTGTTGTTAACTCGGCGCGAGGAATCAAGATACCCTCTAAGGCTTTGCTATCTGTTTCTATTTTTACTCTGTCGCCCACATGCGCGTCAAATTTCTGTAGGATATTTAGAGCTAAGCCATGATACCCCGAAAATAAATTACTATCATCTTTATTAGACATTATTAAACACCTCTAGATATTATTTGCTCGATTACTTTCATTCAGATATGTTACATTCCAAGAATTTATTACAATAACACTACTTTGCTTAGTCTTCAATAAAACTTTTCCTAATATGAATAACCTCAAAAAGAAGTAAAAATCAAGTAAGCAATCTTTAAATAATGATATTTAAATTATGAAAAAACACTGCCTGAAGTGGTAGATTTAGCATGATTGATTTATTATTTGTAAGATTTATGGAACCAGATGATTTTTCTATCATAAGTAGTCTTCTTGAGGATTATATTCAAGAAGTAACTGATATAGATATTGATGATGATATGACAAGTGATGAGCTCCTACAAGCAATTCTCGCCGACAATAATCAAATACTTATTGCAAGCCTTGCAGATGAAATTGTAGGTTTTTCAATCATACGACTCATAGAGAAAAAAATTGGACTAATTCAAGGTATCTTCGTTGAACAAGAACACCGTGGGAGAGGTATTGGTGTAAGACTACTTGAATTGAGTGAAGAAGTACTCGGAAGTCAAGGTGCGAATGTGATTATGGCAGAAGCTGTGAGTAGTGAGGGTTATTATTTCATGGTTAAACATGGATATAAACGTATCAAAGATAGAACATTGGCCAAAGGGAAAAAACCACCTGCTTGCGCATAATTACTGACTTAATGTTAGGTAAACTCCTCGCAAAAGATTACGTATTTTTTCATCTTTGATTTTTTTCAAAAGAGGTTGTCCAGACAGTTCACGTAATTCAATTAATTTATTATACTGTGAGTTATCACGTGAAAGCAACGCTAAAGCCATATTAATTAAATTTTTAATTTTCTGCTCAATTAATGATATGTCTAAAATATCAATAACATTAAAACGTATCTGATACAAGCAATCGCCATCAGATAAGTTGGGATAATATTTTTTTAATGCTCTTTTTAAAGAAACAACACTACTAAAGCCATCTTCTTGAGCGACTTCTTCAGATATTTCAGAAAATTTCAATGGCTTTATTTCTATTATTTTTGCTCTTGCAAATTTATGATTGTCTGATGTTAAAATTACATCTTGGTTTGTTTTAAGATCTGTTGCTTGCCGAATAGTAGATGTTTTTAGTCCTAGAACTATAAAAAACACATATTGTTGGTCGAAATTTAAAGTCTTTTCAGTTTTCCTCTGCAAGTCCAATTCATTCACCTGAGCTTTCAGATTCTTCTGGTTTTTCTTCAATACCAGTAGGCTTTGCCTTTTGATAATGGACACCAATTCGTTTCCAAATCTCAGGAGTTGTATAGAATTTCAGTAATCTGCGAACAATATGTATTAATTCTATAAAGCACCATTTAATGGTGGCATTAATGCTTTCAGCAGTTGATTTCCAATCTCTAATCTGAAGGCATTTTGCAATAATTAAGTCTATTTGCTTAACATTTAATTTTGGTTTTGCTGGACTTGCATCCATTATATAAAGCTTACAGAGATTTCTTAGTGCATCAGCAACAGCTTCATAAGTCATCAATTCAAGAGCGTATCCATGTAACTTTTCCCATTGGCGTATAGTGATATCTGGTGGCCTTACATAGAACCTACGTTTAGTGTCAAATGAGTGAAGAAGTCTAAAAGCCACACGTGTATTCATATCTTTTAATTGTTCAGGAAGCCAGCCTAAAACACGAACTCGCAATTCATTGTTTGCTTCCACAATCATATTCTGAAGTTTTTTTGTTAAGGGTTTTATTACTGCCACACTATATTCTCCAGAGATAGGATTTCGATCGGGAGAAACATGAACTGGAATGAATCCATTTTTAATCCAAAAATGTAGTAGCTCGCTATTTGCCCCAAAGATAGCACTAAGATAGGTATAGCCTTCTTTTTTTGCAATACGAGATAGCTCATTGAGAGCAAAGCTCCCTAAACCTTTTCTCATAACATCAGGATGTGTGGCAATCCGTACTATACGTAGGCCTTTAAGAGTGGCGAATGATGGCATTCGCTGGTGAACTATCATAGTATGTGGCACAATTTGACCATGAAAATCTTTTCTGTGCTTATATATTGCATTTATAACGTCCTTTGGCATATTACCTTCTTCTGCTACTTGAATTGCAGTTACTATAGCGCCACTAGATGTCTGCAATGCATATGCGCTATGATGCGGTGCATCTGCTAAAAATGCAATATCCCGAGGCCTATTACGATAATGTGCATATACATAAATTCCAATAAATTGCTTTGCTTCTTCCTCGTTTTTACCGCTAAACCATAAATCCAAATCTTTCTTTGCTAATGTGACATTAAATCTGGATATATCCTGTATATCTTCATCGGTAAGAGAAATAGGTTCTGCATCAAGAAATAATGTGTCATAAAGCCATTTTTCAATAGGGTCATCAGGTGCATACCGAATCGGTTCAGAAAGCTTATAATTTACATACTCCAAGTCCCTCATTTTTCCCAAATATGATAAAAACCTAATTGAAAATGAGCGACCAGCGCCTTCATATCCATGAATTGTTGATGAGAATATTGTTCTGTCGTTTTTATTAACGAATGTGTATAATAGATGAACGGGTAAACCAGCAGCTTCGTCAACTACAAGTAAGTCGGGTTTTCGTTTAGTGCAATTCAAGGGGTTATCATAAGTTAATCTTCCAATGCTACTTTTTATTTCGACTATATAGTTCGATTCGTCCTTTACCTCTTCATAAGATATTCCTAGACGGTCTAGTGCTAGTTTGTAAAAATCAATTAACGGCAAAATATTTTCATAGCGTGGTGATGTAATTAAGAAATGAGGGCGAAGATTATGTTCATTATGCATTACATAAGCTAATCCAGCGAGAGCTAGACCTAAAGATACAGTCTTTCCTCTTCCTCTATCTGCAGTTATGATCACGGACTGTTTCTTTGTTTGCTTTGTTGTTACAAAAAATTCACATGTTTTAACTGCTTCAACTTGGTCTTGGGTTACCGCAAGTTCGTAGATCTCTAGAGGAAAAACATGCACATCTGGTAACTCGGGATTTTGGCGTACATAAGGTTCAACAGATTTAGGTTCATTTTGCTTTATGATTCTTAACTCATCAGCATCAATAAGACTGATTCCATTATGCTCAAAAAGTTTCTTAATAAATCGAATAAGGTAACGGTGCTTGATATCATTAATTGTATATGGCGGAGAAACCATTACATTATGAATAGACAACTTTGTAGTAGGCCAATCTTCAAAAGGAGGAGCCCATAAGATTACTATGCCACCACCTCTAACAGTTTCTATAAGTCTTCCCAAATCATCAGGATGCAGATTCTTTGTGAGATCTAGTATTATGAAATCAAAAGTTTGACCCAATAGTTTAAGAGATTCTCTATAAGAGGATAGTTTTAGAGATATGGTATAGTTACCTTGAATAAATGAATTCTTTATTTTATCCTTAAATTGCTGACCCATTGTATCAACATCATCATACACCAAAACAAGATATCCTTTAAGATCATGATGTGATTGCTTTGCCAAGACATCTAATAATGCAAGAGTAAGGTCTTGTTTTTTATTATAATCATTACCAGCTAAAACATACATTCTCCGGTGATTTGCCGCTAATGCTGTTTCAATATCCTTTGTAAAATTAGAAGCCATTTCTAGGCATATTTTTTTGTTAATACTGTTTTCGTTTGGCTTTTCGTTCATTTCTATGCACACCCGCGTATATCGGTCATGTAATTAGAGGTCGCTCTTATAAAACTTATGCAATATCTTATTTTTGTACATATGCAAAATATTAATTAAGATTAAAATTAAACGTTGTAAACCACTGCCGCATAGAAAATAGTTCTCTAGAAGAATTTTATTTTTGTAAGATTTCAAAAAATTTATTTAGAGAAGAAAATTAATAAAGATAAGGTGCGAAAAATGATGGCTTCAGATACATTTGGTTATGACAGAGCGATTACAATTTTTGCTCCAGATGGACGATTATATCAAGTAGAATACGCTAATGAGGCTGTTCGACGTGGAACACCCGCTATAGGTGTGAAATCAAAAGAAGGCGTTATTTTAGTTGTCCAGAAAAAAGCAACATCAAAACTAGAAGACATAAGTTACTTGCATAAAATATTCAAAGTCGATGAGCATGTTGGCGTTGCTATTTCTGGACTTCATGCAGATGGTCGAAGGTTAGTTGATTATGCAAGACTAGTTGCTCAATGGAATAGACTTACTTATGATGAAAAGATATCAATTAAAAGCTTAACAAAAACAATTTGTGATTTAGAGCAATATTATACTCAACATGCTTTTGCAAGGCCATTTGGGGTTGCACTTCTGATTGCTGGTTTTGATGATACAGGTCCACAACTGTACTCTACAGGAGCTAGTGGAAGTTATTGGGGATGGAAGGCAACATCAATAGGGTCAGGCTCCGAAAATGCACAAGAATATCTTCAAAAGAATTATAAGAAAGATCTCACGCTTGAAGAAGCTTGGATTCTAGGATTTAAAGCATTAGAGGCTGCTACAAAAGAAACTTTGACTGTAGAAACAGTAGAAGCAGCTCAGATCGATGCGAAAACAAAAATGTTTAGAGAACTAACACAAGATGAAATTAAAAAATATTTGAAACAGATTCAAAAGGAGAAAGAATCCGAGGAATAAAATCAATATTTATCTTGTTTTATTTTCATGATTATTTGCTGTTACTCTTATTTCTTCTGAGTAATCAGCAGTATTTCTTAATGCAACACTAAATCCAGGATTAAATCCGATTACAACAGTTTCTATTCCAGATTCACGCGCTTTTCTGAGAATCGGAACGCATCTAGCATGTCTACTTGCTACCACAAGCACTTCAATATTTATTTTTTTCATTAAAACAACAGAATCAATTGCCATTGCAACATGTATGTCATGAGCTACTATCTCTGGAGTAAAACCACTGTTTGAAACAGCTTCTGCAAGCTTAGCAGGCGCATATTGATTCAAATAAACTTTCGCAACTTGTACCTTGCCATACTTACTTGCTATTGTAAGCAAGTCTTCTAATTTTATATTGAAGTCTTTCCGTAACATATTTGGTCCATCAACAAGCAGCGCCACTTTCTTTCGTTTTGTGAAAATGGTTGTAAACTTTGACAATGCAAACACCATACCATCTTATTGCTTACCTAAAACAGATTAGTCTTTTATTCGTTTTGTCTTATAACTATAATAGTTTTAAAACTTTATTTTTTTACAATTTGTACGACATGAGAAATTATCTTTTCTGCTATATTGAAGCTAATAGTTGTTTGAAGGCCTTCCCAGGATGGAATTGGATTCACTTCCAGTATATAATACCCATCAGGGCCTTCAACTACATCAACACCAGCATATTCGAGCTCAAGGATTTCAACAGACTTTAATGCGAGCTCTCTTAATTCTTCATTAGGATTAAAAGCCTCTACAGTAGCACCTTGTGCCACATTTGTTTTCCACATGCCAGGTGGAGCTTTTCTATATATCGAGCCAACAATTTCATCGCCTATAACAAAGATTCGAATATCGCGATTTGGTTTTTCAATATATTTTTGGCTATATATCACTTGACCTAATCGCGATAGTGTTTTATAGGTACGATAAGCAATATCAAAATCAGAAATTCGTATGGATCCAAGACCACGTGCACCAACAAGTGGCTTTACAACAATATCATTTAAATTTGGATAATTCTGCAGTGACAATCGTAAATCCTCACTAACTATAGTGTGAGGAATTTTAATTCCATGGTGTTCGAGATAAACAAGAGATATGTATTTTTCTTTTGCACGACGCGTAGGATAAGTTGAATTAATAAGTGGGACTCCAGAAAGTTCGAGATGCTCTAATATACTTAATCTAAAGGTAAATTGATCACAAGATGCGCTACCAAGATTTCTAAGCAAGGCAGCAGATAAGCGTTCTGTCAAGTTTGTGTCTTCATACCATACGCCTTTCGACGGTGACCCAAGAACTCCAACAAGTTTTGAGATATCAATTAGCTTTACTTTATGACCTAATTTCAGAATGGCTCTTATTAGCTCCTTATTTGGCCAGTGAGTTGTATCTCTATACAAATTATATAAAATCATTCCAATCTCCAAGTATATCATCTCCATGGCGCGTTAATAAAAGACACAACATACGGTCGTTTAGTTTTAGATATATGAATAGCTCCCTCTTTTTCAAGTCTTTTAAGAATAGATGAAAGTTTACGTTTACTCAGTTTAAATGCCTTAGCTAATGCGGTAGTTGTAGTCCTACCGTTGTGTTCCACTGCTTCTAGTATTTTATAATCAAGAACATGCTTTGTAAGCAAGTATTTCAGTAACTGCTTTTTTTCATTTAATTCTTTTCTTAATTCATCATATTTATCAGACTTATCAATATTCGATATAGCTCCATATTCATATGCTTCTATTGGTTCAGGAATCCGTCCTTTCTTAACCTCTTGTAGAATTGTTTCGCTACTCTTTGATAGATATTGTAACATACTAACTATTGCATCATCAAATGCCCGCGAAAAAATATCTAATATTCTATGCTTTAAGTCATCAATTTGTTTTTGTGATTTTAGCTCTGGAACATTTCTAAAAAAGCTATCAAGCTGCTCAACAATAGAATTAATCAGTTGCTCTTTTCGATCAGTCATTGCACCTGCAAATTTTATAGATATTCTGCCTAATTTGTTTTCAAGAGTGTCCATAAGGATCACCATTTCTGTAAATTATCACTTAAAGTACTGTAACAGATTATCTATGACTACTTCTTTCTTCCATATATTCTCTAAATAAAAGTCATAGTTCAATAGAAAATTGTTAAGAGTAATACAAGGGATTATTGGTACATTATTAATAAAAGTAACTTGTCTTCCAAATAAAGTTACTACAAGTGGAATCAAGATGAAATGATCTCTACGTGGTAATATATGGGTGCTGTATAGCAAACGTAGATTTTCACTTAATAAAGTGACTCTCTCTTTTTGAGCTTCAACCATTTTTGTTAATACGGATCTAGTTGGTGTTTTCATCCAATGCTTCGCATCAATACACAGTATTAATTCATTACGGCATCCAATGATGTCAATCTCTCTTCGTTTACCACGCATGTTTATCCTTAGATTCGTAACTGTTAAAAAGTCATTATAATCCAGAACACGCATAATAAAAGTTTCGAAATCATGCCATGTAAGAAGAATAGAAGCTTGATCCATAGGCAATCCATTTTTAACTCCAAGAAGAACTAATTCAACTTTTTTATCATCAGCTATAACAACACGCCCGAGCTCATCTACTTGGCAATAATTGCTTAACTTATTTAAGGTTTTTAATACAATATCTTTGTGCATGTTAAGATGCAAGGCTATGTTATCCACCGTAAGGGGTTCTCTACTGGAGTAAGACAACAAATATTTTAGAATCTGATTCATGGAACTAAACATAGACCATCATCGAAATATTTACTGTTTAAAAACTCGTTTGATGTCCCGCACCACTTGAGAAATTTTTCTTTTGAAATATCGAACGCCTCTTGGAATAAGTGCAACAAAAATCATATTTGATTCTTTATCAATTGGAACTGAGCGAAATACAAGTGTTCCTTTCTTGCTATAAACTAAGATATATTTGACATCACCCAGATCAAGTTCATTTCTTATTCTATCAATTGTTTGATGAACCAATCCTGCCAATGCTGCAGCTAATTGCTGATCTAGTCCAGTTTTAACAGATGATGCCACAGGTAAACCATCTTCAGAGGCAACCACAGCTGCTAGGAATGGCCCCTCATGAACAAAAGAGTTTATCACTTTCTGAATTTCGTCGTATTTCATAACACTCAAGAGCCTCGCCTCTCTTATATTATTTTTTGAGGAGTTTAAAAAGATTTCTAGTTTATTCTTTAATGGTGTGAAAGATGAATATCGACAATATGCTCTCTCAAGTTCTTCAGAATCTGCTTACTCTTTGGAATACAATATTAATACTTGGAAATTTCATTGCAGTTGTTTCGATAGTCTTAGGGCTAATATATTGGCTAACAAATTATGATACCCGTGACGGAAAGAGAATGGTTATTGGAGGTATCATTCTTTTCATATTACTAAATTATATTGCACAAAATGTAACTATATCTATAAATGGATAGAAACTATAAAAACGCCCTATTCTTAATTAAACTTCAAACTCATCGCTTTCTTCAAGTAATTTTATTCTCTTCTCGTAACGTTTTGCATTTAAATATGCTCGTATACCCTGGCTAAACATAATTACTAATGAGATGAAAATCCATAGAAACAAAATTAATACATAACTATCAAACATTTGTGTGTTCACCCTTGATATGCAAGTATATGGATTCATCTTACTGAAGAATTACAAAAAAATAAAACTTTTGGTTTTATACGTTTATAATCATTTTACTCAGCTAATATAGTAAACTATTTGTCCAGTACCATTAAATACAGACTATATTAATATAAATTGTGTCTAGCAACAAGTAAAATTATTGTCAAAAGTCTCAAAAAAAGGTCTATTACGCAAAATATATAAACTTTGTAACAGAATATATAGTTAGGATAGGTGGGAGACGCTCTGATTCATAGTTTTATGATCATAAATAAGGAAAGTGGAATTAGCCTAATACAGAAAAATTTTACAGATGTTAACTTTAAACAAGAATTAGTACCATCATTTATATCTGCGGTATGGCAATTTGCAGAAACTGAAGTGAGCAAAGGTAAAGGCATCGATGAAATAGATATGGGCGGCTATAAATGGGTTTATCTTGCAGATCAAAATCTCTTATTTGTTTTTGTTGCTGAGCCAAGTGATCGTATTTCTTGGCTTAAGAAACAGTTAGCACACATAAAGAATGAGTTCTATAAGTTATATCCAGAGTTAAAAGAGAATCAAAAAGCGGTTCTTCAGTCATGGATGGGAAATCGTGAAAAATGGATGGCTTTTGAAAACGTTGTTGAAGATTTAGTTAAAAGTTGGGACTCTGCTGGAAAAATTTCTATAAAAGCAAGAGCCATAGATATTTTAGAAGTATACGAAAAAATAATGAATCCACTTATATTTAAGCTCCCAGAAACAGCGCAACGAGAATTCATTGAGGAAGTCAATAAATTAGCAAAAAGTAAAAAAATTGATTTTAATTCCTCAATGCCACTCCTAGACTTTATAGGACTTGGATTAAAGGGATATGGGTATATGAAAATAAGGAACTTCATTATGGATGTTTTTGATACACTCTTCAAGATACTAAGTAAATATTTTACTCGTGAAGATTTGTGGCGGCTGCTTAGTAGAGAGATATACCCGACTATAGTAAATGAATGGAAGAGGATCAGAACATATGGGCTCGACTATAACATAATAAAAAATGTTTTACTTTAATTTTTAAACTTTGAGAGATTATGAAGGAAGTGCAAGCTCCACTTGAACTGATTCTCCAATGTTTTTGCGAATAAGACTCTCTAAAGCCTTTTTACTAGAAACTATTTTTTCCTTTTTATCTGATATTCTATGATCTAATTCATCCAATCTAAACTTTATGGACTTCCATTCATTTTCAAGTGTTGCTAATTCTTCATTTAGTTCTGTTATTTTATTCATTTCTTGTTTAAAAGACAAATTCTTTTTCTGTTCCAGTAACTCTTTATAACGTTTTTGATAAGGCAACAAAATCTTATTTTTGATTATTTGTTTCGTTTTCTTTTCAATACGTCGTACATCTTGTGGTTTTAATGAAAAGCTATCCTCTTTTAACACACGATTCAACTCTTCAAGAAATTCACAAAATTCTGGATACCCTATGTCTTCTTTCAAAAATGCAGCAACGGGGTTTTCGTAATATTCATTCAGTTTTCTTTGAAAATTAAGACTAAACTTAACTTTAGTGCTTTGCATAGCGTTTATTATCTTCTTAAAGGCTTTTTGGTATATATTGAGAATCTGACTAATTTCTATCTCTATTTGTTTAAGCTCTTTATCAATTTCTTCTATTGTATCTATATGAGCGGCAGCCCTTAGCTGAGAAATTTTGTTCTTTTTCTCATTAATTTTTACATCATACTCAGCCAGAATAGATTCTAGTTCTTTCTTCTTCTCAAGATAATTGTTCAATGTGTTTAAATCTTTCTTAATTGCTTTTATTTTTTCAAAAACGGATTCTAATTGTTTTATCCAGCCATATTTGGCTTGTAACTTTTTGAATGTAAAAGTTTTTTTCTGTAATTCTTTAATAAAGAAATCCATCCGTTTTAATCTTGGTTTAAATTCCTTAGTAAGTTGTGGTACCCAAATGCGGCCATATTTCATTATCTGATTATAGAACTTCTCGGAATTTTCGATAAACTCGTCTACGTCATTATAAGTTGGTGTATCAGGTATTTTTAAAAGTTCATCAATTAATTCGAGTAATTTTTCTCCTAGACGATTTGCTGCATTATTGGCCTCTTCAGGTGCTTTGGGATCTCCAGTAACAAAATCTTTAGATATAGGTATAAGATGCTTTAAATCATCTTTAACTTTATTAAATATTCTACTTGCTTCGGCAACATAAGGCTTTACTTTTTCATTTATCTTTTGTGAATACCATTCTTCAAGCTCGTCAAAAGCGATTTTAGGCATACTTTCCATAGACACACCTCATCAAATTAAAGAAGATTTGTCTCATAATAATATCAGTAGACTGTAAATATAGATTACAAATTCTTAACATAGAGTATTGTTAAAAAGTATTATTTGATTTTTATGGATACAAACGAGTTGGCGTTCGAGGAAAGGGTATTGCGTAGCGAATGTGTTCTAAGCCGAGCATCCATTGAATAAACCGTTCCACACCCAGACCAAAGCCAGAGTGTGGTACAGTACCATATTTCCGCAAATCAATATACCACGAATAGTCACTAGGATTTAGATTTTCTTCATGTATCCTCTGAAGAAGTAAATCTTTGTCATGAATACGCTGACCACCGCCAATTATCTCCCCATAACCACCAGGTGCTAATAAATCGGCATTTAGTACAACTTCTGGATTTTTTGGGTCAGGCATATGATAGAATGCTTTAGCTTTTTTTGGATAGTGTGTAACAAAAATTGGTTTAGTAAGATCCTTTGTTAGGACATGCTCTTCATCGGCACCAAGATCCTCGCCCCATTGAATATTAACACCGGCATCATTTAACCGTTTAATTGCATCAGCATAAGTTATTCGTTCAAACGGTGGTTTTATGTTGTGTAGCATATCCAAATTAGCACCAAGGTCTTTAAGTAGTGGTTCATAATTAGTTAATGTCTCTTGAACTACATAAGATATCATACGTTCTTGAACTTTAATTATTTCATCAAGATCCATCCAGGGCGCTTCAGCTTCTGCATGCCAATATTCAGTAAGGTGCCTACGAGTCCGGGACTTTTCAGCACGGAAACTTGGTTCAATGGTATAAACCTTACCTAGGCTTTGGATCATTGCTTCAAGATAAAATTGTGAACTTTGAGTAAGATACGCTTTCTTATCAAAATATTTCAATTCAAAAAGTGTTGCGCCGCCTTCTACTGCGGCCGTTATAATAATGGGCATATGAACTTCTACCCAGCCATCTTCCTCAAAGAATTGTCTGAGAGCTTTAAACACAAATGCGCGTATTAACATTATTTTCCTCTGACTCTCTCCACGTAAATACAAGTGACGGTTATCAAATAGAAAGGAAACTCCAGCACCAACAGGTATAGGCCAATCTTCTGCGAGGCCTTCTATTAGTAGTTTGTGTACTTGAATTTCATAACCACCAGGTGCACGCTTATCAGCCTTTAATACACCATTAATAATGAGTGATGATTCACGTGTTACTTGTTTTGCATTTTTGAAAGATGCTTCTTCTACAACTCCTTTTTTAATACTAGTTTGAATAATACCAGTACCATCACGAACTTCTAAGAAAATTAAATTCCCATGTTCACGCTTTGTATAAACCCATCCTCTAATCTCAATATTTTTTCCAAGATAAACGTCTGGATTTGTGAATAAATCTTTGATTTGAACTAATTGATAAGTCATTCTGTAATCCTCCAAAAATGATGACTTTTTCAATCTTTCTTTAAACTATAAATAAAATTTACGTATTCCAGAACATCTAAAACAATATTATAACTATACATTGTTTTATGTATTTCTTATAAAGACGTAGGTTTAATCCCGAGTTATAAAAATTAAACAAAACAATATATATTTCGTGGAAAATTTTTTATTTGTGAAGAGAAAAAAATTAAGCAATTTATTATGATTCAGAAAAAGGGGGACTTGCGGTTGATTTGGACCGTAGATCTAAAAACTCTTAATAAGAAACTTTCACTTATTGATAGTCGAAGAAAAACAGGTACCTATGTTTTAAGAACTTCATTCATTAAAAAATTATCAAATCTAAATAAAACATGTATAATTGATGATTTTGAAATAATTGACCCTTCAAATCGAAAAAAAGCAGAAAAGTATTATGCGCTAGTAATCAAAAGGAACTCAAATAAAGAGATGCATGCATTACTTGAGATGGGGTATGGTGGTTGCAGAATAATAGCAGTCTCTCCAGAAATGAATGAAAAAGATGGTGAGGAGATTATTGATTACTTTGAAGAATTAGTAAAAACACAAAAGGGTCATGGGGAATTAGTAATTTCAAGGAATTTTGTAATGAGTGAGATAATAAATAAAAATTAGACGGAAGAGCCCTCTTCTTCAGTTTCTTCTTCTACGGGTTCAATTCCACCCTTCCTATGGATTATAAATACATCATGTCCTCCTGAAAGAACTTTAACAATATCTCTTTCACCTTCATGATGAATAAATTTCTTAAGGTAAACTTTTAATTTTGTTTTTGATATCTTACCGCTTCGCGGAATTTTTATGATCTTTCCATCACGAGTAATGTCTACATCTGGAAACTTTTCTTTTAGTAAATCAAACAGCTTACTAACTTGACTCCTCTTTATGCCTTTTCCTTCTATTGTGATTTCGCTCATTAAAATCACCACTATCAACAAAACAAAATATCTTTGAATTTAAAGGTTACTATCCATACACTATTTCAACATCATTTATTCTTCACTTTTTCTTTTTTGGATTGTAACCTCTTAAGGATATTATTTATCTTAACTTCCAAGAATCGTAATAAGGATAATGATCTTTCAAGATCTCGACGAAGAATTGACATTTGTGCCTCTTTTAGAGTATGAAAATCTTGTATCTTTTCAACACGATCAAGAACATCAACCATCTCAGTAATACGGTTTGTTATTTCTTCAAAACTTGTTTTATTGATGCTTCTTTCACTTATTTCGTTAGTTCTCACACGTACATCTTCTGGAGTTATTGTAATTTCAATTCGAAGGCTCCTACCAATTTGATAATATTTTCTCTCAGGACCATGTTCGCTTTCTACTTTATATGATGTAATTAGGCCCATTGATTCTAGTTCCTGAAGATGTCGAATGACTGCCTGCTGGCCAACATCTAGAGTTTTAACTATCTCTGAAACATACATTGGTTCATTTGCTAACAACTTTAGTATTCGCAATCTTGTTTCATTACCTAGTAAGTTTAATAGACGCATTACTGCATCAGTTTTTCTTCGCTTGTATACCATAAGATTCACCATTTCTAGAAGAAGCTTTTATTGCTCACCGAGAAACATTATATCAATTCCCATAAAAAATGTTTATGTAACAATTTGCAAAATAAAATAAAAATTTTTTAAACAACTAAATTGAAGGATTAACTTGAGATATACATTATAATACTCTTAACCATACCGAAAAATTTATATATCAGAACATAAG
>Ga0164318_10000643_pt1 | contig 27874 bp, 25 predicted proteins | sample GuaBasSedimGuay9_FD_113734 | JGI IMG/M metagenome (GOLD analysis project Ga0164318, IMG submission 113734) | Subseafloor sediment microbial communities from Guaymas Basin, Gulf of California, Mexico - Guay9, Core 4571-4, 0-3 cm | ecosystem: Environmental > Aquatic > Marine > Hydrothermal vents...
GACCCTCAAGATAGAAATTATATCCCTGCTTTGTTCCACCTCCTAATACACTGTCAATATAAGCAGGATTAGCACATGCTAAAGATGCCAAATTACCTGGATATGTAGGATTGACAGAACGATAGCTCTGGGCAGCAGTAGAAATAGTGTGTAAAGCAGAAACAGCTGCTGATTCATTAGCATTAAGACGGGCACGTAAAAAAGAAGGAATAGCGATTGCGGCTAAAAGAGCGATAATTGCAACAACAATCATAATTTCTACCAAAGTAAAACCTTTCTTCATCCCACCTCCTTTTTCATTTATAAAATAACATAATCTTTCTTCAATGTCAATATTATTTCTTCTCTATAGAGATTTCTCCTAACTCTACCTTCGGAGAAGAAGTCTCCTTAGAGGCAATATCTTTCTGCCACCTTTCTAAATATTGCTTAATCTCTGTCAAAATATTGCAGTAATTTTTCTGCCATTCCTTAATATTTATCCTCATTCTCTCCACTAAAGAAGAAACTGCTTCATTCTTCAAGGTGTTAGAAGATATCTTTCTGTTCAACTTCTCTATACTTGCCTCTACCTTTGTATCCAAAACTTCTACCATTTCTTTTAACTTAGCCATCTCCCTTTTTTGGGAAGATACCTTCTGAAGAAGGATGCTATTCTCATCATATAATTTTCTTATCTTCTCTCTTTGGACAAGATAAAAATTATAACCTATTATAACACTAACTATCCATAAAACAAACAGTATCCCTATCCCTATCCTTACTCCTTTCATCGTTCCTCCTTTCTTAATTTTATTTTAAACAAAATTAGAAAAAATTCAAGAGTAAAGCGAGCGGCAACAACTCTTGTTCACAGAACAAGTTTCTTATTTCTTAATAGTTGTTCCCGCATTGGCTTGGAAGTTAAAAATAAGCTCTTGTCTCTTATATATCTTTCAAAATTAGATACCGGACTCATCGGGCGAGCGGACAAAACTCTTCTGCGTAAGCAGAAGCTCTATTCAGTTTTGCCCGCATTGCTATTGAAGTAAGAAATAAACCTTTATTCGTGAATAAGGTATTCAAAGTAAACTAAAAGCCTACGAGCGGGCGAGCGGAATCGAACCGCCATATCAGGCTTGGAAGGCCTGTGTTCTACCATTGAACTACGCCCGCATAACCATAGGGTACTGCCCCTGCTGATGGAAGCCTCGCAAGATTATTCAAAATAAGCCACATAGGGACGGAGCCCCCCTTGATTTATCTATGGGCAGGGGAGGGTTCGAACCTCCGAAGGGCAAAGCCCGCCAGATTTACAGTCTGGTGCGTTTGTCCACTCCGCCACCTGCCCGCAGCCCAGGAGAGGATTTGAACCTCCAACCCCCTCATTACAAGTGAGGCGCTCTACCGTTGAGCTACCTGGGCTTAGATAATTTTTTTATTACTTCTGGCAAATACTCAATTATATCGGAAGCAATCAAAGAAGCCTGAGACTTCTTTTTTACTCCTAAGTCCCCAGCTAACCCGTGAAGATACACCCCTAATTTAGCTGCCTTAAAGGGAGGTATCCCCTGTACCAGAAACCCCCCAATCATTCCTGCTAAAACATCCCCACTTCCTGCGGTAGCCAGACCTGGATTTCCTGTAAAATTCTCAAAGAGCCTCTCCCCATCGGTAATTATACTTCTGTATCCTTTCAGAACGAGAATTAAATTATACTTAAAAGCAAAACTTTTAGCAAGTTCTTTCTTTTTCTTTTTTATATATCCTATATCTTTCCCAATCAAACGAGAAAATTCTCCCAAATGAGGAGTCAAAATCAAAATTTTGGTTTTTCTTTTTTTCAATATCTCTATTTGGGAAGCTAAAGCATTTATCCCATCAGCATCTACAAGAAGAGGCTTCTCCATCCTCTCAATAACTCTTAAAAAAAACCTCTGAGTAGAATTATTTCTTGAACCACCGCATCCTAATACTATCCCATCCACTCTTTGGGAAAACTCCCTCACCTTTCTAAAAGCCTTCTCAGAAAGAGAATTTGCTCTGCTTTCAGGAAGAGGAAGACTCATTACCTCGGTAAGCTTTATTTCAAAGATGAAGTTTAAAGAAGAAGGAACTCCTACTGTTACAAGACCGCAACCTGCTCTTAGTGCTGCCTTAGCTGCCAAAACCATAGCTCCAGTAAGACCGGGAGAGCCTCCTAAAATAAGAAGATGTCCATAATCTCCTTTATGCGTATCAGGCTCTCTTCTGTGCAACTGCGGTGGCAATCGCATATTTAGGAATATGAGTAAGGGAGATGAGAATATCTAAATCTAACGCTTTTTTGATTCTACAAAAAGGCATTCCGTCTCCTCTATTAAGAACAATTATATCCTTCATCGTCAAAAGGCAAAAATTTGAAGTAGCTTTAATCACCGCCTCCTTGGCAGCAAAACGTGCCGCCAACTTCTGATAGTAAAGTTTCCCTAAAGGTATTTTCGTCAGCTCTTCTTCATTAAATACTTTCTCTAAAAAAAATCTTCCCCATTTCTCTACAATTCTTGCCATCTTCTCAACATTTACCATATCTACGCCTACTCCAACAATCATCTTTTCTTAACTAATCTAAGCATCTCCTTTACCGCAGGTACAATTCCCACAAATACAGAATAAGCAATTATAGCATGACCGATATTTAGCTCTTCTATCTCTCTTATCTTAACTATCTCTCTTACATTATCATAATTTAATCCGTGTCCGGCAGCAACCTTTAATCCTAATTTTTTAGCCAATACGCAAGTCTGTTTAATCTTTATCCACTCCCTTTTTCTTCTTTTTTCTTCCTCCGAATATCTTCCTGTATTTATCTCTACTTCTTCTACCCCTAATCTTTTCGCCTTCTTTACCACAGAAAGCAAGGGATCAACAAAGAGACTCACCTTAATTCCTTCTTTTTGTAATCTTCCTATCACTTTTTTTACTTTCTCATAAATTTTTTTATCTCTCAAATTAAGACCTCCTTCTGTAGTCAGCTCTTCTCTTCTTTCAGGAACCAATGTAGCTTTATAGGGTTTAATTTTTATCGCAAAATCTACAATATCTTTATTGGTGGACATCTCTAAATTAAGAGGAACCTTAACTGTTCTTTTTATAAGGATTAAATCTCTCTCTTTTATATGACGTCGGTCTTCTCTTAAGTGAGCCACCACAGAATCAGCCTTTGCATATTCACATAATAATGCTGCCAAGGCAGGATCAGGGTAAAAAGTTCTTCTTACTTCTCTAAGTGTAGCTACGTGATCAATATTTACTCCCAATCTCATAAACTTGTCCCTTCTGTAAGTATCCCGTTAACATAGAGCCAGACAATAATCGCAAGGATTAAGGAGATAAGTTTAAGCCAAAAGTTATTAAGAAATATACTCTTTATGTCCGGTTTTCTAAACCTTCTCATTATGCCTCCTTCTGAAGAAGTCCTTTAAGAATAGTAAAAAGATCCTCTCCAGAAAGATTACGTGTAAATTGGCCGTTCACCGCCAGGGAAATACCTCCTGTCTCCTCAGACACAACAACCACAATCGCATCACTATGTTCAGATAATCCTACTGCCGCTCGATGACGCATACCTAAGGTTTTCTCTAAATTAGGATTATCACTTAAAGGAAACAGGCATGCACAACTTACTATTGTTTTCCCATCAATAATTACCCCTCCATCATGTAAAGGGGCTGAGGGAAAGAATATATTCTCCAATAGTTGGCTACTCAGTTCGGCATTCAAAATTATTCCTGTCTCAATAATATTCTTAAGCCCGAATTCTCTTTTTATACCCATAAGCGCGCCTATCTTTTTCTTTGACATATTTACACAGGCAGTAACTATCTCTTTGATTGTTCTCTCCACCTCCTCTCTTTTCAAAGGCACAGGAAAAAGATGACGCCTCCCCAGTCTTATTAAACCCTCTCTTAACTCTGGCTGAAATATTATCACAATCAAAATTAGAAAAAAAGCGAAAAATCTTGTCAGAAGCCAACTTAATACATAAAGGCCTAACTTTTGAAAGACAAAGAAGGAAAAAATCAAAATAATCAATCCCCTCAGAAGATAAACCGCTTTACTCCCTTTTAGAAAAAGAAAAATACGGTAGATAACATACCACAAAATTAGAATCTCAACAATTGCCCTTACACTTAAAAGATTTATAAGAATCTCGGTCATTAAAATCTTTTTACCGCCTCTACAATTCTGATTGCCTCCACTGCTTCTTTTACATCATGAACTCTTAAAATATTCGCTCCTTTTAAAGCAGCAAGTACTAAAGCAGCTAAGGTCCCGGCCAATCTTTCTTCGATTTTGATACGTAGAATCTTACCAATAAAAGATTTTCTTGAGATACCTAAAAATACAGGTAGGTTTAAAAATTTAAATTCATCTAAACGGTTAATTATCCTTAAATTATCCTCTAATCTTTTGCCAAAACCAATTCCGGGATCAATCATAATCTGTTCTTTTTTTATTCCTCTCTTAAGACAAAAGTTTACCCTTTCTTCTAAAAATTCAGCAATCTCTCCTATTACATCCCTGTAGAAAGGTTTTATTTGCATAGTCTGAGGAGTTCCCTTCATATGCATCAGAATACAGCCTACATTGTATTTCTTGATTAAAGAAATAATCTGAGGTGATTTTCTTAAGGCAGTAATATCGTTAATGATATCTGCCCCATAAGATATAGCCTCTTTGGCTACTTTATATTTATAAGTATCTACAGAGATAAAAATATCTTTAAATTCATCTCGCAAAACCTTAAGAGAAGGAACCAGCCTCTTTAATTCTTCCTCCTCCTTTATCGGCTTGGAAAAAGGACGTGAAGATTCAGCCCCCAAATCGATAATTTTTGCTCCTTCTTTTATCATCCTTTCTGCTTTCTTTAAAACCAAATCTTGAGGTTTTCTTCTTTCTCTCTGGGCCTGGGCAAGGATTCCGTCTCCAGAGAAAGAATCAAAGGTTATGTTTATAACCCCACAGATACAAGGCTTATCCAATAAAAGATGACGATTCCTAAGAAAAAGTGCTTTTTTCTTTTCCTTTAAAAGTTCTTCTAATTTGCAAGAAACCTCTTTCAACCCGAATGGTTGCTTAGCCAGCTTCTCAATTAATTTTTTCAGTTGGGATAGTGTCCCAAAAACTAAAGCCGTGGTTTGTACTCTCCTAAAAATAGAATCTCTCCTTATCGCCACATCTGCACCACAAGATAGTGCTTCCTGTTTTAATATATTAGCAGCATAAGAACTCAACTTATCAATCTTAAAAATTCTAAAATCTGTCTTGGGAAGCATTATTTTTATCCCTTCCTTATCTACACCAATTTTCTCCATATATTCTCTGATTCTTTTTCTATCTAAATTAAGAGGAAAAATCTTCATTGGAAGTAGCTTGAAGGTTTAAGATCTTTTTTACTTCTTCTGAGGTTAATACTTCTTTCTCTAAAAGCTTTTCTGCCAAAAGTCTCAGTTTATTTAAATTGTCTTCTAAAATTTTTTTTGCACGGCAGTAGGCCTCATCAACCAATCTCTTCACCTCCTGGTCAATAAGTTGAGCGGTGGATTCAGAATAATCTCTGTGTTCAACTAATTCCCGCCCCAAAAATACAGGTCCTTCTTTTCTTCCTAAGGCAAGATTCCCCAGAAGTTTACTCATCCCTAACTCGGTAACCATACGCCGTGCCAGTTTTGTCGCCTGCTCTAAATCGTTCTGTGCCCCACTGGTTATATCATTAAGAATTATCTCCTCAGCAGCTCTTCCTCCCAAAAGCACACACAATCTATCCAGAAGCTCTGATTCGGTGAGAATGTATCTGTCCTGTAAGGGAAGCTGCATTGTATAACCTAAAGCAGAAACTCCTCGAGGTACAATAGAAACCTTATGTAGCGTATCAACTCCAGGAAGATATAAAGATAAAAAAGCATGGCCTGCCTCATGATAAGCAATAATCTCTTTTTCCTTCTTTGAAATCACTCTACTTTTTCTCTGAGGCCCAGCAACCACTCTCTCAATGGCTTCCTGAAGCTCCTCCATCTCTACCGCCTCTTTATTTTTTCTTGCTGCAAGAAGCGCTGCCTCATTACATAAATTTTCTAAATCCGCTCCAGAAAAACCAGGAGTCTGCTTAGCAATAATGCTTAAAACTACATCTTTTGACAATTTTATCTTTCGTGTATGAACTTTTAAAATTTCTTCTCTACCTTTAATGTCAGGAGCATCAATCACAATGTGTCTGTCAAATCTTCCCGGACGAAGCAGAGCCGGATCTAAAACATCAGGACGGTTAGTAGCAGAGATTACAATTATCCCTTCTTCCGTCTGGAACCCATCCATCTCTACTAACAATTGGTTTAAAGTCTGCTCTCTTTCATCATGCCCTCCTCCGATTCCAGCAAAACGCTGTCTTCCCACGGCATCAATCTCATCAATAAAAATTATTGCTCCTTTCCCCCCTGTTTTAGCTGCTTTCTTTGCCTGATCAAATAAGTCCCTTACACGTGAAGCACCTACTCCTACAAATAACTCCACAAAATCAGAACCACTAATGCTGAAAAAAGGAACCTCTGCCTCACCTGCTACTGCTTTAGCCAATAAAGTCTTCCCACATCCAGGAGGCCCTACAAGTAGAACTCCTTTAGGGATTCTTCCTCCTAATCTTTGAAACTTTTTGGGGTCTTTTAAAAATTCAATAACTTCTTTCAGTTCTTCTTTGGCTTCCTCAATTCCGGCTACATCAGAAAAAGTAACCTTAGGAGGCTTCCCTTTCTCAATTAAATGAACTCTTGCTTTTCCAAATGACCACAGTTTTGAACCCACTTGAGTACCCCGTGAGGCTAAAAACCATAAGAATAAAATAAAAAGAACCATTGGGCCTAAGGAGTAAAAAAGATTTGCCCATAAAGTCTTAGGAGGCTCTATCTCAAAGTTTTTTATATTTTTGGTAAGTAAAGTTATCAATTTATTATCCTGTGGGGGAACATAGACAAAAAATCGTTTATTTCCCTTTTTCTCATTAAACTCTCCCTGAATCAAATTTCCACTTAGTTTTGCCCACCTTATTGTAGGATTTTCCAAATTATTCTCCAGAAGATAATAAAATTCGCTATAGGTAAGTTTTTCTACTCCTCCACTTATATAAGTGGAGATAACTCCCATAAGCCACATAACTCCCAGAAAGAGAAACAACCAAAAAAAGATATTACGCATAAACTTATATTCGTTTGTCTTTTTATTCTTCTTCTTTTCCATTGTCACCTATATTATATTCTATATGATTAAAAAAGCAAGGAAAGAGAAAATCAGTGAGCAACCAACTGAGTTACTTTTATAATAGGCAAAAATAGTGCAATTACAATTGTTCCGATAACTATTCCTAAAAATGCAATAACCAGAGGCTCAATCAAACTACTTAAGCTAGATATAGCACTATCGGTTTGCTCCTCATAAAACTGAGCAATTTTAGAAAGCATCTCCTCCAGTTTTCCACTTTTTTCTCCTACAGAGATCATCTTTATCACCATAGGGGGAAAAACTTTACTTTCCTCCAGGGGTTTAGAGATGGGCACTCCTTCCTGAACCAATTTTTTAGCTTTTACAACTGCCTCCTCGATAATTTTGTTACCGCTCGTTTTTCCTACAATCTCTAAGGAATTTGTAATCGGCACCCCACTTCTTACTAAGGTAGAAAAAGTCCGAGAAAACTTAGCAATGGCTACTTTTCTTATAATATCTCCAATTATAGGAAGATTAAGAAGAAAACGATGATAACGCCTTTTTCCCCCCCCAGTATTAATATATTTTTTTAATACAAAAAAAGAAACTCCCATTATACCCAAAATAACAAAAAGATACTTCTTTAAAAAATCAGCAAGATTAATGAGAATCTGGGTGGGAAGAGGAAGCTTTCCTCCTAAGGTAGCAAAAATCTCTTTGAAGGTAGGCACCACTTTAAAAATCAAAAAGGAAGTAATAGCTATCGCCATCGTAACTACCACTGCCGGATAGGTGAGGCTGGAGATAACTTTTTTTCTTAAAGCATTCATCTTTTCTAAGTATATAGAAAGCCTATCTAAAATTTGAGGAAGATTCCCTGACGTCTCGGCTGCCTCCACCATACTTACATATAATTCTGAAAATACTCGAGGGTGCTTTGAAAAACTCGCTGCCAATGACACACCTTCTTTTAAATCTCTTACTACGGAAATTAAAACTCTTTTAAAAGAAGGGTCGTTTGTCTGCTCAGTCAAAACTTCTAAAGCTCCTACAATAGGGATTCCACTTTCGATTAAAGTAGTAAGCTGACGAGAAAACACCACTAACTCATCAATTTTTACTTTCTCTTTTAAAGAATATACTTTTGTCCTTTTCTCCTGAAGAGAAAGCACAATATTCCCTTGACTGTGAAGATATTCTAATGCTTTTTCTTTAGAAGGTGCCTCAATATTGCCCTTAATAATCCTTCCTTCTCTATCTTTAACCGTGTAATAAAAAAGCCCCATTTCTTAAGCTACCCTCAAAACCTCTTCTAAACTTGTAATTGCTTCTTTACATTTTTTTAATCCATCCTCTCGAAGAGAGCTAAACTCTTTAAACTCCCGTGCATATCTAATAATCTCCTCCTCCGAAGCTCTCTTTATAATCATCTCTCTAATTTTTTCATCAATCAACAAAACCTCTAAAAGAGCTGTTCTTCCATAATATCCTGTATGATGGCAATGCTTACATCCTTGTGCACGAAACAATCTCTGGGTATCTAAAAGAATACCAAATCTTTCCTGCAAAGACTTAGGAACTTGATATTCAATTTTACACTGGGGGCAAAGCTTTCTTACCAATCTCTGGGCAGTGGTAGCTACCAGAGAGGAAGCAACAAGAAAAGGCTCTATGCCCATATCCACCAGACGAGTTATTGCTCCTACAGAATTATTGGTATGAAGAGTAGAGAATATAAATTCTCCGGTTAGGGAAGCCTTAATGGCAATATCAGCAGTTTCTCTGTCTCTAATCTCTCCCACCATAATTATATCCGGTGATTGCCTTAAAACACTTTTAAGAGAAGAAGCAAAAGTCAAACCTATTTCTGGATTTACCTGAATCTGAGTGATTCCCTCCAGTTGATATTCTACCGGATCCTCAATAGTAATAATATTCTTATCGGGTTTATTCAGTTGGGCTATGATAGAATAAAGAGTCGTTGACTTTCCACTTCCTGTGGGACCGGTAACAAGAATTATTCCAAAAGGGGCAGAAAGGGCCTTCTCAAACAATCTTAAAGGTATTTCGGAAAACCCTAAATTTTTTAAACCATAAGAGAGACTCTCCTTATCTAACACCCGTAAAACTATCTTTTCTCCAAACTGGGTAGGAAGACTGGAGACTCGAAAATCAATCTCCTTTCCCTCAAACTTCACCTTAAATCGACCATCCTGAGGTAGACGAAACTCGGTAATATCTAAAGAAGACATAACCTTAAGACGGGCAATTATTGCGCTTTGATTTTTTTGCGGTAAACTTAAAAATGGGTGTAAGACACCGTCGATACGATAACGAACCGCTAAATTCTTTTCTGTAGGTTCAATATGGATATCCGAAGACCTTCTTCTCAATCCTTCGTAAATAATTAAATCTACCACTCTTACAATAGGAGGAAGTCGACTCTCTTTAACAAGGGTTTCTAAATCCACTTCTTCTTTTGAACTTTCTAACAAGACATCTTCTGATGAAGAAAATTGGGGAGTATTTTCTGGAGTGTATAGATGATTTAAGACCTTCAATATTTTTCTCTCCTCAGTCAAAACAAAATCAATTTTTTCAAAAGGAAGAGAAAGCTTTAAATCATCCAAGGTTATAACATCTAAAGGATTGGCTGTAGCCAGAGTTAAAATTTTTCCGATTTTGGAGACAGGTAAAACCTTGTATCTGAAAGCTAACTCTTGAGGGAGAAGATTTTTGTTTTCTTTAGGAACTCTATATTTATCTAAATCTAAATAAGGAATTTTGTATTCCTGAGAAAGAATTAAAAGCAACTCCTCCTCACTAAGAATATTTTCTTCAATAAGTTTATTTCTGAACTCATAAAAATTAGAAAATTCTTTATCTAATTCTTCTATTTTTTCTTTTTTCTCTTTTTTATATTCAATGATTCTTTTTCTTATCTTCTCTTTTAATGACTCCATTATTCCTCTGAAGTTATTTTAATTACTTCCTCTAAACCGGTTAAGCCTTCCTCTATTTTTTTTATCCCGTCTTCTCTTAAAGTAACCATTCCCTGGGCTTTTGCTTCTACTCTTATCACCGGTTCAGGAGTTGATCTGTTAACTAACTCTCTCATTTTTGCATCCAGATGTAAGTATTCTCCTATTGCTATTCTTCCTTTATATCCCTGGAAGAAACAGGCTCGACACCCTCGGGGTTTATATACCGTAGCCTCCTTCTTTATCTTATACTTTTCTTTTATCTCCTCCTCCAGCTGCGCTTTCTCTCTACATTCCAAACACAATCTTCTCACCAACCTTTGGGCAAGAACCCCAATTAATGTAGAGGATAAAAGAAATGGTTCTACCCCCATATTTATTAAACGCACCAAAGCACCGGTGGAAGTTGTTGTATGCAAAGTAGAAAGCACCAAGTGTCCGGTTAAAGCTGCCTTGATAGCAATATCTGCTGTATCAAAATCCCGAATCTCTCCTACCATTATCACATCCGGGTCCTGACGCAAAATAGAACGTAGTGCGGAAGCAAAAGTTAAACCTACCTCATAATTTACGTTAACCTGGTTGATTCCTTCTAACTGGTATTCAATAGGATCCTCTACGGTAATTATATTTTTTTCCGGAGAATAGATATACTTTAGAATAGAATATAAAGTTGTAGATTTTCCACAACCAGTAGGACCGCAAACAAGAATCATTCCGCAAGAGGAGAGAGAATCTTTCTTTAAATAATTAACCACCCTCTCGCTAAACCCTAAAAGCTCTATATCGAGAAGAAGATTTGACTTATCCAAAACACGTAAAGCTGCCTTCTCCCCCAGGGTGGAGGGCAAAATTGAAATACGAAAATCGACTTTGCGGTCTAAAACTTTTATTATAAACCTGCCCTCTTGAGGGAGACGATGCTCAGTAATATCCAAATTAGCCATTACTTTGATACGAGAGATGATTAAATTATGCATCTTTTTAGGAAATTCATCTATTTTATGGAGAAGACCATCAATACGAAAACGCACACGCATACTATTTCTTAAAGGTTCAATGAAAATATCCGAAGCTCTCATCTCCACCGCTCTTTTAAGAATATAATTAGTCAACTTAACCACAGGGGTGTCTTCCAGTGAACGTTTAATCTCTTCATCTTTAATCTCCTCTCTTTCCTCCTTTATTACCTCTAAATTTTTTACCTCTTCCTTTTTGATTATCTCCTCAATAGTGGTAGTTACTGTCTCTGGGTAATAGAGATTGAGGGCTTCCATAATCTCGGAACGAAAACTAATTACGGGATTTATCTGATATCCAGTAAGTCTTTCCAAATCTTCCAAGATTAATATATTTAAAGGGTCAGCCATCGCCAAACTTATTGTATTGCCAATCTTACTTAGGGGGATAACCAGATATTTGCGAGCTACATCCTTAGGAAGGATATCTAATACATCCTTAGATACCTTAAGATTCAACAACTTAACCGGAGGAATGGAAAGATAGGTAGAGATAAACATTGCTAAATCTTTTTCACTGACATAGCCTAACTCAATAAGTAATTGGCTTAATGACCCTCCTCTATCTTTATGTAATTTTTTTACTTCTTCTAACTGGTCTTCAGTAACCAACCCTTTCTCTACTAAAAGGGCAACGAAATCTTTTCTCAGCCTATCCATCTGGATAATATTTTTCTATGGCTTGGCGAATATCTGAGGAGGTGCTGATAAATACCTGAATATTTAAGGAAGTTAACTCCTCTAAATCTTCGATTGCTTCACTATTGAGAGGGTCAGAAATAGCAATAGTTAAAGTATTACCAATCTTATCTACAGGGATAAGACAATAGTGTTGAGCAACATGGCGAGGAACAAGTTCTATCGCCTCTTTAGAAATTTCATAATTTTCTAAAGGAAGATAAGGAAACCCGTATTGATAAGAAAGACATTGAGCAATCTCCTCTTCAGTGGCAAAACCTAATTTCACAATTATCTCTCCAATAAGGCCCCCTTCTTTTTGCTGATTTTCTAAAACCTTCTTAAGTTGATGAGGTGTAATTATGCCTCTTTCTACCAAGATTTCTCCTATCAGCTTTTCTTTCTTTTTAGGTTTCATCCAAAAATTCTTAAGAGGAGTTATTTAAATATGAGTTTGCTTGTGTAAATAGCTGCGAAGCATTTTCTCCATCTAAAGGAGATTCAGCAACCGCAAAAGATATCTTACAATTGAAATCCGGTAATGACTCCAGTTTTTCTTTTAATTGAGAAGCTGCCTCTTTCGATTGCCGTTTATTTTTCTCAATAAGAATAACCCCTATCTTCTCCTCACCTATTCTTCCTATTATGTCAATAGGCCGAATATTTCCTTTTATCTCATTAATTGTTCTTTTAAGAACCCTTTCTGCCTTTACCAATCCTAACTCATTCTGTAAAGCAGAATAATTATCTATCCGAAAAAGGATAAACCCACAAGGTCTCTGATAAACAACCGCTCTTTTTATCTCTTCTCCTAACCTTTCCAAAAGAAATTTTTCATTATAGACCCCGGTTAAAGAGTCATAAATCTCCAGATCTTCTATTTTTTGGAACAAAAGGCTATGTTCCCACAAAATTCCTGTCTGATGAGCAAAAAGTTTAACTGTCTCAAGATCTTCCTCAGAGAAAGCAAAATCATCCAGACTGTTTCCTACAATTATTACCCCAATATTTTTTTGGGAGGAGATTATAGGACAAACTAAAATATTCTTAACATTTAACACATCTTTGTGAAAGGCAAATTTTTCCTTAGGATGATTTTTATCCATCACTTCATACTTTTCCTCTTTGAGAAAGGAAAGGAAATCCTCTCTTTTCAAAATCCCTTCTACTAATGAAGTGGGGATTCCGCAACAGAAATAATTATACCCTTGGTTTTTCTTCTTTAAGAATAACATTACTGTTTTACTGGCAAGAATCTCTCTTAATCTTTCGACTAAAAATTGTAAAATGCTCTGTACAGAACTCCCCTGAGAAAAAAGAGCATGAACTTGCAAAATTGTAGAAAAAATATTCACTTTTTGAGCAATCTTTCTATTTAATTCTTCGGTTTTAAAACTCACTTTTTTTAATTCTTCCACGCTCTCCCTCACTTTCGAAGAGAGAATACTAAACACCATATCTAATTTCTGCACTTCATCCTCTATTTCTGTTTCCTCAAGCTCTCTTTTTCCTTCTTTAATATACTCTAAAGTTTTGAATGACCTACTCTGAATGCGAAGGATAGAAGAAAATACATTAAAGATAAACCACCATCCTAAGAAAATAATAAAGACAATTATTCCTACCACAAACCAAGATAAAGTTTTAAAGTTAATTAAATAGTAAAGAAGAAGAGATAAGGGGAAAAAGGTAGCAAAAGAAAAAGCAACCCACAACCTCTTCTTCAACCCCAATTTTGTTAAAGGATTTCTTTGCATCCTTTAATGATTATACTCTTTATATCTTTGATTCTCAACTTTTTCTCTTCTTTTTTGAACAACCAAAAACATTTTTTAATTTAATAAAGAATCACTCTCCTCTTCCTCAGGTCTTCAATCTCTTTCAATGTAGGTTTAATATGAAATTTTTCATTATCCTTTTTTATCTCCTCCTCTATCTCTTCTCTCTCCTGAGGTAAAATCCTCTTCAGCTCTACAATCTCCATTCCTTTTTCTTCTTTTTTTTCTTTATCTATCTTTTGTTTTTCTTCTTTCTTTCTCTCCTCTCGAGATAATATAGGATGATAAGTATAATTTCTTATTTTCTTACTCTTAACCGGAGTTACTTTTTTTATACTAATTTTTTCTCTTTTAGGAAGAAAGAAAAAAGTTATCCCCAAAAGCACAATTATAAAAAGAATCAGATATTTTCTCTCCATAAAACAACGATATAATCTCCCGTCGCAGGATAATAGGGAGGATTTTGCTCTCTCAACCTCCCATCGTAAACATAATCTTTGGTATAGCCACTTAATTTTTCTCCTGTAGCTCCATTAAATGTTCCTACCGGTCCTCTTTCTTTCTGAATAATTCCTCCCAAAACCTTAAGCGTACCCTTAGGAGGCCCCTTCCACCATTCCTCTACTATAAAAGAATCTCCCAGGGCCATAATAGAAGCATCTATCTCTAAATCATAAGGAGCATCTTTACTTACTACCACATCTCCCTCAGCAATTAACCCCAACATATCTTGGGAGGAAGGATTATCCTCAGGGTCATCTCTGTACAGGATATTATTTTTTATAACTAAATCTCTATCTGTTCCAATACTTAATCTTCCTTTTAGGGTCCCTTCCACATACACATTACCTCCACTGATAAATATCGCTCCATTAGAAGGCAAAGGTACAACTTGATTATTCCATCCTTTCGCAGCATTAGTTACCTCCATCGTTCCATCATTCTTTAATACAATGGTTGTATCTCCGGTAAGATATAATCCTCCTGAGGAGGCAGCATTTTTTAGAGTAGTAAGTTGAGAGGGAAGATAAATAGGGTCCACCCCTAACTCTAATCCACCGTTAAATTGAGGATTATCCTGAGGAGGCCCACCGTGATAATAAACGATATAATTATCTGCCGTCCTTACCATTCCATCAAAAATAGGATCCTCAGAAATATGAAGATGCGAATTGGTGTGCAAGGGTCCCTGGATATGATCTCCTCCTTTAAACCATACAGGAACTTTCCACCATCCTATCCAGAAGTGTTCATCATTAGTAAAGTAAGCATAACGAGCAAAAGTATCGATCATTATATCTAAACTTAGAGTCCTTTGAATCCCATAAGAGACTCCTGTAGAGATTATACGATAACGCTTCAAATATACAGAAGGATTGCTGTCATAAGGATCAATAGTAACGGAAAAACTGCCTGTCTCCATCTCCACATCCTGCAACTCTGAAGGAAGTATGGGATTCACACCTGAAGGATAACTTGCCTGATCTCTTAGCCATACCAAACCTCTATCTAAACCTGCCTCGGCAAGATAAAGCGCTTCCAAATTATATCGGTGAATATCTAAAAGACGTTTTTGGGAAACAATTTTAACTGCTAAAGAGGCTCCCAAAATTATCAAAACTACAACCGCCCCATAAACAATAATCAAAAACATCGCTTTCCTTAAAACAACCATCTCTACTTTAAATATACATCTAAAAGAGATAAAAAATCAAGAAGAATCTTTCAATTTCTAATTCTTACTTTTGTATCCAGAGTAACAGAAATCGTTCTATTGTAAGGAGTAACACCAGAAACAGTAATGTAAATCTCCACTACCTGAGGTAGACCGCTTTCGATTCTAAATTTTAATTCTTCAACACCGGAGGAAATTATCTGTGTACTTGCACCTTGAGTACGTATAAGGTTGTGGTTGCTTAGAGAATAGGTTATATTTTCAGACCAAGTTATATTTCCATCTTCATCGATATCCTGAGGAATTCTAAAAGTAAGAGAGTGATAAAAATTACTATCCGCGGGGATACTCAGAAAAGATGAACGTGTAGATAAAATCTCTTTTTCCATATAACTTAAAGCTTCTTTTGCTTTCTCCCAGAGCTCTATCTTCAAAGAAGTGAAAGAGAAAAACTCTCTTACTGCTTTGGTCACAAAAAATATTGCTCCTATAATTATGACAACAATCCCTACAGAAACGAGTATCTCAACAAGTGTGAAACTTCTTTTCATTAGTATCGCGAGGTTACCAAAGTAACCAATTCTACCGGAGAATCTATTCGTCCATTTCCATTGCTGTCTTCTCCGCCATCTAAAACCCCATCTAAATCTAAATCCTCCCCAATTATTCTTCTTCCTGCACGAAAACAAACTACTACCGTAACTCTCAAAAGGTCATCACGCCCACCTTCCTTATCTACATATACTATACCTTTAGCATCATAAGAAGCAAACCCCGAAACATCAAATATATAATTGTTATAGGTAGAATAAATACTGCTAAATTGAGAACCTTTTATTGTCTCCATCATCTTCTGCGCCTCCCAAAGAGCACGTAAGGTGGAAGAAAAAATTCCCCCAAACTCTTGACTGTTAAGATAAAAAAGGATTAACCCAGCCAAGGCAAGAATAAAAACAAGTGTAGCCAGACAAACCTCTAAGAGAGTGAAACTAAGCAACCTCTTCATTTTTTACAATAACAAATAAATTTCTTAAAAATTCTTTTTCTGCACCTACTAATTTGAGATGATGATTTATTAACATTATAAGATTTTTAGGAGCTTGCTTTAACTCTTCTTGTTTTTTTTCAAGCCATCTTCTTACCTTTTCCAGAAACCGAAGACGCAATCGCAAAAAGGGCAAAACTTCTTTCTTATCTAAAAAAGGCAAAAAATAAAGCACAATATCCCACTCAATAAATGGCCTTTTCTGAGAAAGAAGAATCTCTCTGCATAGTCGGAAAAACTCTTTTTCTCCCTGAGGAGTAATATGATAGATATACTTTTTAAGATGATTCGTTTTTCTCTCTCTTTTTTTTATTAATCCTTCCTCTTCCATTTTTTTTAAAGGATAATAAATAGATTTTATTTCTTCAGTTCGAGAAAATACTCCTAATTCCTTCTGGATGAATTTTTTGATATCATACCCGGTAGAAGGTCTTCTTTTTAATACTCCCAAAATAACGAGCTTCTGAATCATTCTTTAAATATCCCTATCCTTCTGAATTTCTCATAACGCAAATTAAGTCTTTCCTCCCAGGAAAGGCTCTTCATCTTTCTTAGATTCTTAAGAAGCGACTTCTTGACATTTTTGGCTGCTTCTCCATAGTTACGATGCGCTCCCCCCTCCGGTTCATCAATAACTTCATCTACTATCCCCAGATTTAAAAGGTCTTGGGCAGTCAACTTCAATACCGAAGCTGCCTCAGGCGCCACCTTAGCATCCTTCCACAAAATGGCAGCACATCCTTCAGGGGAAATTACCGAATAATAAGCATACTCCATAATCAAGATATAATCCCCCACTCCTATTCCTAATGCTCCTCCACTTCCTCCCTCGCCAATAACTATTACAATAATGGGTACTCTTAAGTTGAACATCTCTCGAATGTTTTCTGCAATAGCTAACGCCTGCCCTCTTTCTTCTGCTCCTATTCCCGGATACGCTCCGGGAGTATCGATAAAAGAGATGATAGGAAGTGAAAATTTATCTGCCAATCTCATTATCCTCATTGCTTTACGATAACCCTCTGGATGCGCACATCCAAAATTCCTCTCAATATTCTCTTTTGTGTCTTTTCCTTTCTGGTGTCCTACCACTGCCACTTTAAAATCTTCCAATTTAGCAAATCCAGCAACTATTGCTTTATCATCGCCAAACAACCTGTCTCCGTGCAATTCTATGAAATCTTCCATAATCGTTCGAATATAATCCAATGTAGTGGGTCTTTGAGGATGACGGGCAATCTGAACTTTCTGCCAAGCGGTTAAATTAGAATAAATCTCTTTTTTCAGCTGAGTTAGTTTTTTCTCCAAATCCTTTATTTCCAAAGAGAGATCCACCTGTTTCTTTTGAGAAAATTCTTCCAATTCTTTTATCTTATTCTCCAATTCGACAATGGGTTTTTCAAAATCCCAATATTCCATTGACTTGAACCTATTATCTATAACTTTAATCTACAATTATTACCTCTGTTCCTACCGGAACAATGTCAAAAAGCTCCTCAATGTCTTGCCTCCTCATCCTTACACACCCTAAGGTTGACTGCTTACCGATACTATCTCCGTCTTTTGTCCCATGAATTCCGTATCCTTTAATATTAAGACCCATCCATCTTGTCCCTAAAACATTTTGGGGGCTGGTGGGAGGAAGTACTGCTCCTGTCTTAAACCAGGTAGGATTTTTAAGTTTATTAATAATCTTAAACTTCCCTGTAGGAGTGGAATTATTTTTCCCTGTAGCCACCGGATATGTCTTAAAAATCTTGTCTCCTCTCTTTAAGAAGAGTAAATTTTGAGACTTATCTACCACAATAGAGAACTTACATACATTTATTTTAAGCTCTTGGCGAGGATAAATCGTATCTGATTTTAACCTGTTTGCTCTTTTAATCAAAGCTACAGTAGTGTTAAATCTTTTTGCTATTTTGCTTAAACTATCACCTGATTTAACTGTGTACTTTATACTACATTCATCTAAGGAAGGTGAAAAAAGTAAAGCAATGTTAATTTTTTCCAAATACTCTCTTATTTGAGAAATATCCTCCAAAGATTTTGCTTTCTCCTTTGCCTGAAGAAAAAGTTTTTTTGCCTCAACAAGGTTATTCTCTTTATAGAAAGAAACTGCTTTCTTAACCAGAAAAGAAATACCTTCTGAAGGCTCTTTTTTTCTTTTAGAAAAATATATTATCAAGCTTATACTTAAAAATACGCTAATGATAGTTATTAAAATATAAAAAATATACTTACGCATAGAAGATAAAACTTACCAAAATTCCTATAGAAGCTCCCACAAATACCTCAAAAGGAGTATGGCCCACAAGCTCCCTTAATCTTTCCTCTCTTACTTTACCCCCTTCTTGAATATCCACTATCATTCGATTTAATATTCGTGCCTGTACCCCAATAGAACGCCGCCAGGTTTGAGCATCAAACATAGTAATCAAGGCAAACAATGCTACAATCGCAAATAAAGGAGATGCAAACCCTGACTCTTTCCCAATAGAAACCGCCAAACTGGAAACAGCAGCGCTATGAGCTGAAGGCATACCCCCCGTTCTTAAAATCCAATAAAAATTAAATTTTTTCTCTTTAATCAACCCTGAACCTACTTTAATCCCTTGAGCTATCGCCCAGCTTAAAATAGTTAGCCATAAGGGTTTGTTCCTAAAAACATCAAGGAACTCAATCATCATCTTATTATAAAAATCTTACAATAAAGGTTCAAGAAAAATTAAATCCACAAATTTTTATCTAAACTGCGATAACAGATTGCCTCCGAGATACATTCGGTATCAATCCTCTCTTTTTCCGCCAAATCAGCAATAGTTCTTGAAACTTTTAGAATTTTATCATAAGCACGGGCACTAAACCCAAACTGAGTAATTGCCTCCTTAAGCAAATCCTTTGCTTCTTGGGTGAGAAGACAATACTTTTTAATTTTTTTAGAACTCATCTGAGAATTAAAAAATATCTCCTCATTCTTAAAGCGTTCTTTCTGAATCTCCCTTGCCCTCTCTACCCTTTTCTTTATCTGGGAAGAAGATTCAAATTGTATCTCCTCCGATAAAAGGGTATCCCATTTTAAATCTTGCAATTCGATATGAATATCGATTCTATCTAAAAGAGGCCCGGATATTTTGTTACGATATCTTTGAATCTGAACACCTGTGCAACGACAACTCTTTATCTCAGAACCAAAATATCCACAAGGGCAGGGATTCATCGCTGCCACCAGCAAAAAACGGGAGGGAAACTTTATATGTCGGGTAGCCCGCGATATCGACACCCATCCCTCCTCTAAAGGTTGCCTTAAAGCCTCCAAGCTATCACGAGAAAACTCGGGTAATTCATCTAAAAACAGCACTCCATTGTGGGCTAAACTTATCTCTCCTGGACGAATATTGGTTCCCCCACCTACTAAAGCTACACTGGAGGAGGTATGATGAGGATGACGAAAAGGCCTCCTCTTAAGAAGAGGATTTTCTTTATTAAGAAGGCCAGCAATACTGTATATCTTGGTTATCTCCAACATCTCCTCAAACTCCATATCGGGAAGAATAGTAGGAATGCGCTGAGCAAACATTGTCTTCCCTACCCCTGGTGGCCCAATCATCAAAAGATTATGCATCCCGCTTACAGCTACCTCAATTGCTCTGCGGGCAAAACTCTGCCCTTTAATTTCACTAAAATCCACATTATATTTGGGTTTCTCCTCCAGTAATTTTTCTATATCTACCTTCAACGGCTTTTTTTCTACCGTGTGAGTTAAAAAAGCTATCGCTTCTTTTAAAGACTCCACCGGATAAATCTTTATATCTTTAACTAAGGCCGCCTCATAAGCATTTTCCTTAGGTAAGATTAATTTTTTGCCAATTTTTTTTGCCTCAAGAACCATAGGAAATACACCCTTTATTCCTCTTACTTTTCCCTCCAGAGAAAGCTCTCCCAAAATGAAAAAAGAAGAAAAGTCACAGTTAAGCTGGTAAGTGGAATTTAAAATCCCCAGAGCAATAGCCAAATCAAAGTGTGTACCTTCTTTTTTAATATTTGCCGGCGCAAGATTAATGGTAATTCTTGAAGAAGGGAATTTGTATCCACTGTTTCTTATCCCTGACCGCACTCTTTCTTTGCTTTCTTTTGCTGAGGTATCTAAAAGGCCAATTAAAGAGATAGCTGGAAGTCCCCTCTGAACATCCACCTCCACCTCTACAACAAAGGTCTCCAATCCCAGATACCCTAAGGAAAAAAGTTTAGAAACCATCTTTGATGTGGTTATTATAGCAAAATTTAAGAATAAATGGAAAAATAAAATTTAGCTTCTAACAGTTGCTTAAGAGAGAAAAATATGATATAAATTATTTTTAAAATAAGGTTTTCGCGAGGGTGGCGGTAACGACTCCTGTTTGGAAAACAGGCTTTTTAAAAATAGTCGTTCCCGCAATGGTAGGGAAGAAAAAATAAGCTTTAACAATATTGATAAGTAGATGATGGGAAGAAAAAGTATACGCGAGGGTGGCGGAAATGGCAGACGCGCTAGCTTGAGGGGCTAGTGGTAGCAATACCGTAGGGGTTCAAATCCCCTCCCTCGCATATTTAATCGATGAAAGTAGTTGTCTGCATAAAACAGGTTCCTGAAACTACCGAGGTAAAAATAGACCCCACGACCAATACTTTAATAAGAGAAGGGGTGACCTCAATTATCAACCCTTTTGATATGTATGCGATTGAGGAAGCAATTCGTCTTAAGGAAAGATATGGGGCAAAAACTTGGGTAATTACTATGGGGCCTCCTCAGGCAGAAGAGGCTTTAAGGGAGGCTCTTTCTATGGGGATTGAGGAAGCAATTCATCTTTCCGATAAAGCTTTTGCCGGCTCAGATACCTGGGCAACAAGTTTGGTTTTAGCCAAAGCAATAGAGAAACTGGAAAATGTAGATTTAATTATCTGTGGAAAACAAGCCTCGGATGGAGATACCGCACAAGTAGGACCAGGAATTGCTTCTCATCTTAACCTTCCTCAAGCTACTTACGTAAGAAAAATTCAAGAAATAGATATGGAAAGAAAAAAAATATATGTAGAACGACTCCTTGAGGAAGGATATGAATCACTGGAAATTACTCTTCCTGCACTTATAACTGTAGTGAAAGAGATTAATGAACCTCGTCTTCCTTCGCTGAGAGGAAAAATACGAGCAAAGAAACAACCGATACCTGTCTGGAAGCATAAAGATTTAGGATTAAAAGAAGAAGAGGTAGGACTCTCTGGTTCTCCTACCCAGGTAGTAAAAGTATTTAGTCCACCTCCTCGAGAGAAGGGGAAGATTTTTGAAGGAGATGCAAATGAGTGTGTGGAAAAATTAGTTAAAGAATTAAAAAAATTTCTATGAAAGAAAAAGGTATAAAGATAATTGAAAAAAAATGCACAGGGTGCGGGCTATGTCTTAAAGCCTGTCCTTTTGGGGCAATCTCTATCATCAACAAAAAAGCAATTATCGACTTAGAGAAATGCACTTTATGTGGTGCCTGTAAAGATGTATGTAAATTCAAAGCAATTGTCATATTTAAACCCCAAATAGTAAAGACAAAAAATTTAGAAGAATATAAAGGGATATGGATATTTATTGAAGAAGAAAATTATAAAGTTGCTCCTGTGTCTTTTGAACTCTTAGGTAAGGCAAGAGAGTTAGCTTCTCATCTGAATACGGAAGTGGTGGGGATATATTTAGGATATAACCTAAAAGAAAAAATAAAAGACCTCTTCAGAAAAGGAGCGGATAAACTCATCCTTATTGATAAAGAAGAATTAAAAAACTTCATCGCAGAAAACTATGCCAATGCTATCTCTTATCTTATAAATAAATACAAACCAGAAATCTTCCTTGCCGGAGCAACTTCTAAAGGAAGATCCCTTGTTTCCCGAATTGCGGTAAAAATTCATACCGGACTTACCGCGGACTGCACGGGTTTAGATATCGATAAGGAAAAAAGACTTCTTATCCAGACACGACCTGCTTTTGGAGGAAACATTATGGCTCAAATCATCACTCCTTCTTTTCGGCCTCAGATGGCTACAGTGCGTCATAAAGTTATGAAAGAGATAGAAAGAGGAAACTCCTGGGGGGAAATTATCGAAGAAAATATAGATGAGAGCTTTATTGATAAGAGGATAAAGTTTTTAGAATTCATTCCTGATGTCTCCTCTAAAGTAAACTTAGCCGAAGCAAATATTATTGTTTCCGGAGGAAGGGGTCTGGGAAAGAAAGAAAACTTTAAGTTGATTGAGGAACTGGCTTCTTCTTTAGGAGCAGCGGTGGGAGCTTCCCGTGCTGCAGTAGATAGCGGCTGGATTGCCTACTCTCATCAGGTGGGCCAAACTGGAAGAACCGTCTCTCCCAAAATCTATATTGCCTGTGGAATATCGGGGCAAATTCAGCACCTTGTAGGGATGCAATCTTCAAAAATAATTGTGGCGATAAACAAAGATCCCCAAGCCCCCATTTTTAAAATTGCCAATTTTGGTATCGTAGGAGATCTTTTTGAGATTGTTCCTCTTTTTACAAAAAAGATTAAAGAAGAAATTAAAAAATAGACATAATGTATCTTAAATCTTTGGAAGTGTTTGGGTTCAAATCCTTTCCGGAAAAAACCATTCTTAAATTTGAGCCAGGGATTACGGTAATTGTAGGACCTAACGGATGCGGAAAAAGTAATATCTTTGATTCTATAAAATGGGCTTTAGGAGAACAAAGCCCTAAATCTTTGCGTGGCTCAAAAATGGAAGATATCATCTTTAATGGAGCAGAAGATTTCCCTCCTCTAAATTATGCTGAGGTAACTTTACTTTTCTCTAATGAGGATAAGTATCTCCCTATAGAGTATGAAGAAGTAAGTATTACCCGTCGACTCTTTCGTTCGGGAGAAAGCCAATATCTTTTAAATAAAAATCCGGTTCGGTTAAAGGATATTCAAGATTTATTCCTGGGAACAGGCGTGGGGGAAGCTACTTATTCTTTTATTGAGCAAGGAAGGGTAGAAGTTTTTCTAAATTATAAACCAGAAGAAAAAAGGTTACTTTTTGACGAAGCAAGTGGGATTGTTAAATATAAAGAAAGAAAGAAAGAAACATTAAAAAGATTAGAGGATACTGAACAAAATCTGATACGTCTGGAGGATATAATCAAAGAGATAGAAAGACAGATAACTTATTTAGAGAAACAAGTAGAAAAAGCCCAGAGGTATAAAGAAGTAGAGAAAGAATTAATCGAGACTGAAAAGAAAATAGCCAATATAAGGTATGAGAATATTGAGGAAAAAATAAACAAAATTTTAAAGGAAATGGAGAGGGCAAAGGATGAAGAAAGTAAAAAAAATATCCTGCTGACACAATTAAAAGAAAAACAAGATATTTTAGACGAAGAAATAAATGCTCTTAAAGAAAAAATTGAAAAGATTGAGGCTCAAATTTTTTCTTTAAAATCTAAGGTGGATATCTCATCTAAAAGTATCGAACTGAGCGAGGAAAGGATAGAAGAAATTGCCCAAAGAATAGAAAGAATACAGGACGAAGAAATTGACTTAGAAAAAAATCTGAAGAGGCAAGAAGAAAAGATAGATGAGGAAAAAGAAAGAACTTATCTTGGAGAAAATGAATTAGAAAAGAAAGAGCATCGTCTTGAGGAGATAGGAAAAGAAAAAGAGAGATTAAAGAAAGAAAGAAGAAATAAAGAGAAAGAAAAGGAAGAAAAAAAGAAAGAACTTCTTCTGGCAGAAGAGGAGAAGGTAAAAATTCATAATCAACTAATTGAGCTAAATACGTATCTTAAAAATATCTTCTCGCGAAGAAAAAGGCTCCTTCTTGATAGAGAAAGGCTAAGTAACCTCCTCGAGGAAAAAAGAACGGTTCTGGCAAAATACGAAGATGAAATGAATCAGTTAAAGGCCAAAGTTGATGGAATAGCCCAAATCTGCAAAGAGGCAGAAAACACTATAATGGAACTTCAAAAGAATGGGGAGGAGATCATTAGAATAAAAATAGAAAAAGAAAAAGAACTAAAAGAACTCGAGGCTTACCGAAAACTTTTTAAAGAAATGAAAATGGATTACAGTGAAAATAATCCAGAAAAGGTGAAAATAATCTTCTCCCGAAATGTCCAGGCCAACAGAATAATTGCCTCCCTGAATGAAGAAGAGAAAGAAAATGAATTCATCTTTCAGGCGGAAGCGAGAATTTTTTCTTTTGAGGAAGAAAAGTGGGAAGAAGAAATAACAAAACGAAAAAAGGAACTGGAAGAGCTGGAAAATAAATTTAGAGAGATACTTAAGAAAAAGAAAGAGTGGGAAAAAATATTTAAAGAAAGAACCCATGAATTTTTCTATGAAGAAAAAAAAATAGGAGAAAAAGGGAAGGAAAAAGAAATTTCTCTACAGCAGTATCTGCGTATCGAGGAGGAAAAAAACCTTTTAGATTCGGAAATAGAAAAAATCTCTCAGGAGGTAGAAGAAGAAAACCAAAGGAAAGATAGATTAGAGAAAAACCTGGAAGAAACAAACTCTAAATTGAAAACCCTCGAGGATATCCTTAAGAAAATAGAGAAGGAAGAAGAAATGATTGTTACTTCCTTAAGCAATCTCGATTTAGAGAAAATCAAAATAGAAACAGAAATTGAGAATCTTAAAAGAAATAAAGAAGAAATAATAAGAAGAATAGAGATTCTTGAGGAGGGGAAAAATAATCTTATAAAGAGAAGAAATAACTTAGAAAAGGAGAGAGAAGAGAGAAAAAGCCAGTCAGAATCACTCAGGAAAAAAATAGAAGATTATAAAAAGGAGATTCTCCAGAATAAGGAGAGAATAGATGCTCTGGAAAAAGAGAGGGAATCGGTTGAGAAAAAAGTATCCTCTGTGGAAGAAAATAAAAAAGGAGTTAGTTCTGAGTTAGAAAAAGAAAGGAATAAATTAGAAGAGATAAAAAACAAATTCTTTGAAAAAAAATTAGAGATAAATAATCTTCAGTTTGAAAAAGAAAAAATCATAAATTACCTCAGACAAAGCTATAACATCGAATTCACATATTCTCCCGCAGGGGGAGATCTCACTCTACTAAATAAGGAAAAAACCAGGCTCAAAAGGATAATAGAAGAATTGGGAGAGGTAAATCTGGTGGCAATTGAGGAGTTTAATGAACTAAAACAAAGATATGAATTTTTGGAAAAACAGAAAGAGGACCTTATTCAGTCTAAGAAAGAGCTGGAGAAAACTATCGAGGAAATTAATAAGACTTCACAAGAGATTTTTCTTAAAACTTTAAACAAAATTAGAGAAGAATTCAAAAGACTCTTTCGCTATCTTTTTGGAGGGGGAAAAGCGGAAATAATCCTTTTAGACGAGAAAAATATTTTAGAAAGTGGGATAGATATTGAAGTTCAGCCTCCGGGGAAAAAACTTCAAAATATCTCTTTACTTTCAGGAGGAGAAAAAGCTTTATCAACAATTGCTCTTTTGTTTGCTATTTTTAAAGTGAACCCATCTCCTTTATGTCTCCTGGATGAAATCGATGCCCCTTTAGATGAGGCTAATGTAGATAGATTCAACAATCTTTTAAGGGACTTTTCTAAAACCTCACAATTTATCATCATTACTCATAACAAAATCACGATGAGTAACGCGGATATCCTTTATGGAGTGACTATGCAGAAAAAAGGTGTCTCCCAGCTTGTCTCCGTTAAATTCGCCAAAGATACAAAGGAGGTCTTAAGTTAAGATAAGATGATTCTGTTTTTTCCTTCAAATTTAGCACGATAGAGAGCGATATCTGCTTTTTTCACTAACTCCTCCTTAGACAGATGTTTGTCCTCAAGGGAAGCGATACCAATACTTATAGTAATATTTCTGCTGAAAAATTCTATCTCCTCCACTCTCTTCCTTATTCTCTCGGCAATAACCCTGGCCTCTTCTTTATTAGTATAAGGCAGAATAAGAGCAAATTCCTCTCCTCCATAACGGGCAACAATATCTATCTTTCTTGAATTTTCCTTTAAAATAGAGGCAATTCTTCTCAATACTTCGTCACCGGCAAGGTGTCCAAAAGAATCATTGAATTTTTTAAAATCATCTATATCAATCATCATCACCGAAAGTTTATAACTCTGATTTTTAGCTTTCATAATCTCTTCATCTAACTTATACTGAAAATACCCATAATTCCATAAACCCGTCAAAGAATCGGTATGTGCTTTTGTAAGTGTACTTTCAAATATTTTTGAATTCTCAATTGCTCCCGCTGCTTGATTGGTAAACATCGTCAAAATTCTTATATCCTCCTCAGTGATTGGTCTTTTAGTAATACAGTTATCTACCAAAATCATCCCTAAAGGATTACCTTTTGACCAGAGAGAAGCAAGAACAAATTCTTCTAACTTCAGCTTCTTGACCAGATCATCTTCTTTGTACTCTGGATGCTTGGAGATATCAAAGTGCAAGGGAGAAATCTCATAAAGGGCTTCATAAATTAGTCCTGCTTCTTTTGTAAGAGGAAATTTTAATGCCCGGGTGAACTCCATAAACTTTGTAGGATGGTCTTTTATCCTCTGATACGCCTTTATAAGAGCATAAAGATCCATCTTTTGTGCTTCAATCGCTTTCCAAATCTTGTTGGCTTCCTCACTATCCATAGGCCCCACTCCCATAAATCCTTCAATCAAATTTTTACTCTCATTGACTAAAAATAGCAAAGCACGATTAAATCCTAATCCATGATGAGCAGTAAGGCCGGTTAAAATTATATATACCAATTCATCCAGATGAAGAGAGCTTCTCATTACTTGAGTAAGCTCGTAAAAAATATAGAACTGAGACTGAATCTTCTCCAATTCTTTCTTCAATCTCTCAATTTCTTGCATAGTATTATTTTTAATAACATATATATAAAAAAAAGTCAAATTGTCCCACAGAAATTAAGATTCCAAAAAAACAAAATCTCGGGGGAGTGGGACTTGAACCCACGACCTCAACGTCCCGAACGTTGCGCGCTAGCCAATCTGCGCTATCCCCCGAGGTAGGCTTTAAGAAAATAATCGAATTCAAGATTTAACCAACCACCAATTTTTTTTTCTTTTAAATTAGTATGCTGAAAGGTAAAAGGGATAATATCTACAGCAAATGAAGAAGATAATTTTTTTTGGATAGTTAAACTTATCCCTTCAACAGCAATTGAGCCTTTTTCAACAACATATTTTCTAAATTCCTTTGGACATTCTATCTCAAACACATAATTTTCCCCCTGTCGGATATTTCTTATTCTCCCTTCACAATCTATATGCCCTAAAACAAAATGTCCCCCTATTTTATCTTGTAATCTTAAAGAAGGTTCTAAATTGACCAAGGAATTTATTTTTAATCTTTTCAAATTTGTGTTTTTCAAGGTTGTTTTTATCGCCTCAAAAAATAATAAATCATTTTTCTTCTCTACTAAAGTCAAACATACCCCATTTA
>Ga0164318_10000644_pt1 | contig 27867 bp, 26 predicted proteins | sample GuaBasSedimGuay9_FD_113734 | JGI IMG/M metagenome (GOLD analysis project Ga0164318, IMG submission 113734) | Subseafloor sediment microbial communities from Guaymas Basin, Gulf of California, Mexico - Guay9, Core 4571-4, 0-3 cm | ecosystem: Environmental > Aquatic > Marine > Hydrothermal vents...
CCGCCGTCTCGGTGCTGGTGATCATGGAGCGGTTCCCGGAGGCGGATTGGGAGCGGGAGATCGGGAGGCTGAACGCCTACTCCGGCTTCGGCTGGGCCACCGGCCAGGCCCTGGGGGCGGCCTGGATCGGCGGCCTGGTGGGGCTGTTGGGGGAGGGGGCGGGCCTCAAGAGCTTCGGGGTGGCCGCCGGGGTGCTGGGGCTGGTGGGGGCGGGGATGGCGGCCCTGCTGCTCCCGGAGGCGGTCCAGCGGGTGGAGCGGCGGGACTTCCGGGGCATCATGGTGGCGGTGGGCACGTTCCTATACGAGCGGTTCCGCTACGGGCCGGCCCACCTCTACTACCTCATCCGGCCCTCCCAGGTGGTGCGGTTCCTGCAGGGGCGCACCGCCTTTGGCCCGGATCTAGTGCTGCTTTACTACGGGGTGTTCCTGACCATGGCGGCCTTCTCCGTGTTCTTCGTGCCCCTGCCCCTCTTCCTGCGGCGGGAGCTCAACTGGCCCAGTTCCCTGGTGTATGTGGCCTACACCGTCCACAACCTGACCAGCGTGATGGCCTATCGCTGGGTCCGGGAGGCCATCGCCCGCTGGGGGCACCGGTCTGCCCTGGGACTGGGGCTGCTGGTGCGGGCGGCGGCCTTCGCCCTGTTCGCCCTGGCGGGAAGGGCCCTGCCCGGCTGGTCCGCCGCCCCCCTGTTCCTGCTCACCGGGGTCACCTGGGCGGCGTTCCAGCTATCGGCCACCGCCATCGTGTCCCGGCTGGCCCCGACCGGGCTGAAGGGCCAGGCCCTGGGGGCCTACAACGCCCTGGCCGGCCTGGGGGGGGTGGTGGGGGCGGTGATCGGGGGGTTCCTGGCCGATTCGCTGGGGTTCCCGGCCGCCTTCCTGGTGGCGGCAGCGGTGGTATTCCTCACCATCCCGCTGATCATGGTGGAAGCCCGGCCGGTGAAGGTGGGTTAGGGCCCGACGGACGCCGGGCCCTGGGGATCACTCCGCTTCCTTGATCGTTACCACCGGCATGCCGTTGTAGTAGCCGCAGTGCGGGCACACCCGGTGGGGCAACTTGAGCTCGTGACAGTGGGGGCACTCCATTCCGGGCACCATGTGGGCCCGCCAATGGGCCCGCCGCTGCCTGACCTCTCGATGTGACCTACGTGATTTGGGTACAGCCGCCATTATGACCTCCTTTACCGAAGGCTATTTTCGCCGCTCCCGCTCCAAGATCAAGGTGACCGGCCCGTCGTTCACCAGCCCCACCTCCATGTGGGCCCTGAAGACGCCGGTCCGCACTTGAATACCCTGCCCCCGCAACAGCTCCACGAACCGGTCGAACAGCCGCTGTGCCTCCGGTCCGGGAGCGGCCCGGCTGAAGCTAGGCCGTCGCCCCTTGCGGCAATCCCCAAAAAGGGTGAACTGGGAGATACACAGGATCTCCCCACCCACCTCCTTCAGGGAGCGATTGAACTTGCCCTCAAGGTCCGGGAACACCCGCAGCTCGGGCACCTTCCGGGCCCAGAACGCCAGCTCCTCCTCCTCGTCCCCCTGGCCGATCCCCACCAAAAGTAGCAGCCCCTGGCCGATCCGGGCTACTTCCCGTCCGCTGACGCGCACCCAGGCTTGGGAGACCCGCTGGAGCACGATGCGCATCTCAGGCCGACTTGGCCCTGAGGGACCGGATGAAGGACTCCACCTTGCGCAGCTCGTCCAACGAGAGAAGGGACAGGCGTTCTGAGAGCTCCCGGGCGAGCCGAGCCCTCTCCCGCTCAGACCGGTTCTTTTCCCGGAAGGCCTGCTCGGCCAGCCTCCGCGCCGCCGAGTTGGCATCAGACTCCAGGTAGTTGAGGCGCCACTTGGGGAGCTGTCCCAGTAGTTCCAGGGCCAACTGGTTGAGGTACTGTAGGTGCGGCTCTCTGGGTTGGGAGACCCCGTTCACCTGGTTCACCAGGACATGGGAGTCGGTGAGGAACACGGCTTCGTCCGGGGAATAGTCTGCGGCCTTGCGGGCACCGGCGATGAGGGCCTTGTACTCGGCCACTTCCGGGGTAGCACGGCCGATGAGTTCCCCCACCTCCTCCACCACGTGTCCCTGTTCATCCAGGAGGAGAAGCCCCACGGCGGCGGCCCCCGGGTTGCCGCGGCTGATGCCACACGTGTGGACGAACAATTTGTGCACCGGTTCCCCTTCCCGACCTATGGGCCCGGCAGGGTTCGAACCTGCGACCGACCGGTTATGAGCCGGCTGCTCTACCCCTGAGCTACGGGCCCACGTCCCATAGTAGCGAGCTCCTTTCCCCCGGTCAACCGACTGGAAGGGGTGGAGGGCCAGGGGAAATAGGGCTTGGGTTTGCCTTTGTAGACTTGACCAGCTGGCCGGGGGCGGATACAGTTGGCTCGGGCTCACTGACTTCCCGAAACGGAGGGTGAACGGTTGAGTAAGTACATCATTCGCAGGCTGCTGTGGGCCATCCCGGTCCTTTTGGCCATCATCACCGCCACCTTCATCCTCGCCCACTCCATCCCTGGGGGGCCATTCGACTACGCGGGCGAAAAGCAGCTCCCCGAGTCCGTACGGCAGAACCTAATGCGCAAATACCGGCTGGATGAACCGATTTACGTGCAGCTAGGGTTGTGGATCTGGGATGCTCTCAGGTTTGACTTTGGGCCCTCCTATTACAGCCGTGGCCAGACGGTGAACGACATCCTGCGGCGCACCTTTCCCATATCGGCCCAGCTCGGGGTCCTGTCGCTGCTTTTGGCCCTTCTGATAGGCATCCCCATGGGCACCATCGCGGCGGTGAAGCAGAACACCCCGATAGACTACACCGCTACCTTCGTCGCTATCCTGGGGGTTTCCATCCCCAACATGGTGCTTGGCCCGCTTTTGATCTGGATCTTCGCCGTGCACCTGGGGTGGTTCCCGGCTGCCCGGTGGGGGGTGGACTACACCCAGCTGTACCTGGGGATCTTCCCGCCCATGACCCACGAGTTCTGGGCCCACGCCTTCCTGCCCATGGTCACCCTGGGGACCGCCTATTCGGCCTCCATCGCCCGCCTCACCCGGGCCAGCCTCCTGCAGGTGATCCGGGAAGATTACATGCGGACCGCTATGGCCAAGGGATTGCACAGTTTCCGGGTGATCGTGGTCCATGGGCTTCGGAACAGCTTGATCCCAGTGGCCACCGTGCTCGGGCCCATGTTCGCCGGGATCGTCACCGGAAGCCTGATCGTGGAGCGCATCTTCGGTATCCCCGGCATGGGACGGTACTTCGTGGACAGCATCACCAACCGCGATTACCCGGTGATCATGGGGGTGACGTTGGTGTACTCGGTGTTGCTAGTCATCGGCAACTTATTGGTGGATCTGAGCTACGCTTGGTTGGATCCGAGGATCCGTTACGACTGAGGGGCTGAATGGCGAAGAAAAGAGAGGCTGAAGCCAGGGAGTATCGTCCTAGAGGGCCGATCCGGGATGCCTTCCGCCAGCTGATCAAGAACAAGGCGGCGGTGGTGGGAGGGCTGTTCGTCATCGCCATGGTCATCATGGCTATATTCGCGGATAACTCAATCATCGCTCTCCCATTCGGCTTGGAGGTGAAGCCCCTTATCGCTACCCAACATTATACCAAGACCAGCTTCCGTAACCGGGATAAGCCCCCAGGTACTCCGGGTTTCCCCCTGGGTACCGATTACCTGGGGCGGGATCTGTGGAGTAGAACCGTCTATGGCACCCGGGTTTCACTGTCGGTGGCGTTCGTGGCTGCCACCGTTAGCTTGGTAGTGGGGCTGACCTATGGGGTTATCTCGGGCTTCTCCAGCCCCATGGTGGACAACTTGATGATGAGGTTTGTTGATTTCTTATACGGATTTCCGCTCCTTATCTTTATTATTTTGCTTCAGGCTTACTTTAAGGCGATGAGCCGAGCTGGGGCCTCGGGGTTCATGGGGTTTTTGACCCAAATCGACCGGGCTATGGGCGGGTTGTTCTTCGTGTTCGTGGCCCTGGGCCTATTGAACTGGATCGGTATGGCCCGCCTGGCCCGGGGGCAGACCCTGTCCGTCAAACAGAAGGAGTACATCGAGGCCGCCCGGGCCTTGGGGGCCAGCAATCTCCGGATCGTATTCCGCCACGTCCTCCCCAACATCATCGGCCCCTGCATCGTACAAGAAACCCTGGCCATCCCGGGGTACATCCTCACCGAGGCCTTCCTCAGCTTCATCGGCCTCGGGGTCACCCCGCCCACCCCCAGCTGGGGGCTCATGATCTCTGATACCTACCAGGCCATCCGCGTTTACCCGTGGGAGTGCCTGATCCCCGGGGGGGCCCTCACCCTCACCACCCTGGCCTTCAACTTCCTGGGGGACGGGCTAAGGGACGCCCTTGACCCGCGCTTGCGCGGTTCCTAGAATAAATCGGCCTTTGTGCCTAGCGAAGGGGGGTGGTAGATGAGCATAAAGGCAACTCGGGCCCTGTGAGGAGATGGGTGAATAAAAGCAGTGACTCAGGAGGTCAAAGGTATGAAGAGCTGGAAGATCCTTGCAGTGATAATGATTGTCGGGTTGTTCCTATGGCCGGTTCTGGGCCAGGACAAAGTGCTGCTGCGGGCTAACTTGGGCACCGAGCCCCCCACCGCCGATCCGGCCCTGGCCACCGACACCACCTCGGTGACCATCATCGAGCAGATGTTCCTGGGGCTCACCGACCTGGCCGAGGTGGACATGACCCCCATCCCAGAGCTGGCCACCAGCTGGACGGTAAACGAGGATGCCACCGAGTTCACCTTCCACCTGCGCGACGACGTCCACTGGGTGCACTGTGACCCGGAGACCGGGGAGGTGACCCAGCTGGATCGGGTGGTGAACGCCCACGACGTGGTGTACGGCGTGCTGCGCACCCTGGATCCCAACACCGCCTCTGACTACGCCTACGTGCTTTACATCATCAAGGGCGCCTACGACTTCAACACCGCCGACCCGGCCGCGGAGAACTTCGAGGAGCTGCGGGCTGCGGTGGGCGTAGAGGCGGTGGACGACTGGACGGTGAAGTTCACCCTCCGGTCTCCGGCGGCCTACTTCTTGCAGATCGCCTCCATGTGGGTGGCCCGTCCCCAGCCCAGCTGGGTCATTGAGGAGTACGGGGAGAAGTGGACCGAGCCCGGTAACATCGTGACCAACGGCCCCTACTGCACGAAGGAGTCGGTGCACGAGGACCACATGGTGATGGTGAAGAACCCCTACTGGCCTGACTGGGACAAGGTGGACGGCAACATCGACGAGATCTACTTCACCATGGTCCAGGAGGCGTCCACCGAGTTCGCCATGTACCTGAACAACGAACTCGATTACTCCGGGGTGCCGCTGCCGGAGATGGACAACGTGAAGGCGGACCCGGTGCTGTCCCAGGAGCTGACCATCCGGCCGTTCCCCTGCACCTATTACTACGGGTTCACCACCACCAAGCCGCCGGTGGACGACCCGCGGGTGCGGAAGGCCCTGTCCATGGCCATCGACCGGAAGACGCTGGTGGAAGAGGTGACCAAGGGCGGCCAGCTGCCGGCCAACACCTTCGCGCCGGGGATGATCTTCGGTAACGCTGCCGGCGATCCGGACATCGCCCCTTGGGCGCTGCCCGAGGACATGGGTGGCTGGGGCTACGAGCGGGCGGTGGAGGAGGCCCGGCGGCTGATGGCCGAGGCCGGCTATCCGGACGGTGAGGGCCTGGAGTTCGTGCTGATGCACAACGTGTCCGAGGGTCACGCCCGGATCGCCCAGGCCATCCAGGCCATGTGGCTGGACGCGTTCCCCAAGGCGAACATCCGCATCGAGACCCAGGAGTGGCGGGTATACCTGAACACCATCGCCAAGAGCACCCCCATTGAGAACGTGCCGGCGGTGTGGCGGCTGGGCTGGTGTCAGGACTACCCGGACGAGAACAACTGGGTGCACGAGGTGTTCAACCCGGTGGAGGGGGCCAACCGGCCGCGGCTGTCGCTGGACGACCCGCATCCGGTGGTCTACGACGGGGAGGAGACCACTGTGGGCGAGCTGGCCAGGCGATTCTCCGAGCTGACCCTGCAAGCGCAGCAGGAGCAGGATCCTGAGGTGCGGAAGGCGCTGTACAAGGAAGCGGAGAAGATCCTGTGTGACGGCGTCGTGGCCATCGCGCCCATCTACTACTACACCCAGGTCACCCTGACCAAGCCCTGGCTGACCCGCCACTGGCACGACACCCCGCACTACGAGACCTGGTCCATCGACGTGGAGGCCCGGGAGGCCGCCACCGGCTGAGCCTTTTGAGCTGGGATACCCGGAAGGGCCCGTCCTCGGGCGGGCCCTTTTGTTTTTCCTCAGCTGGGTTTAAAGTATGCGCGTGAGCTCGGGTCGGGATTGTCTAGCCCTGCTGCTTTCGATAACGGTTTGCGCCGTGGCCCCAGGCCTCGCTCTACGCACCCCGCCGCTCCCCGGGAGCGACTTCAGCCGGGGCCTCGCGGTGGCCGAGTTCTCCCAGCGGGAAGCCCCGGCCATCTTGTCATGGGGAGATGGTACCTGGCTGGCCTGGTCGGGGGAGGTGGATGGGGGGCGGGCCCCGGTCCTGAGGATGGTCGACCCCCAGGGGGAACCGTCGGAGCCAAAGGCCGTCCCTTTGCCTGAGGAACTACTCTATGCCGGCCGGCCACAGCTGGCCCTGGCGGGCGGGGGAGCCTGGCTCCTCTTCCTGGCCAGGGAGGCAGCCTCCGGACCCCGCTCCCTATACGTTCTCCCTTTGAGCCTGGGAGGGGAGCCGACTGGATCATCTCTCCACCTGCTGCCGGAGTCCGGAATCGGCATCCGCTCCTACTCCTCCGCTGGCATGGAAGACGCCGTCTGGGCGGCGGTGGAGGACGACCAAGGGGTGATCTGGCTGTTCCGCCTGGACGTGGGGACTGGGGAGACGTCCCGCTGGCGACTGGGTCCGGGGGAGACCCCGGCGCTGGCCGCCGGGGAGGAGGAGGTACACCTGGTATGGGCCCGGCCTGTGGGCGATTTTTGTGCCCTCTTGTACGCAGAAGTGGAAGAGTCCCCGGCCTCGCCGGTGGAGCTGCGTCGTTTCCCCTTGAACACCGGGACGATCCCCTCTCCGCCAGCCCTAGCCCTGGGAGCGGGGTGGGCTTACGCGGCGATAGGGTTCGAGTACCGGGGAGGGGAATTGGCCGGCACAGCGGAGGTATGGATCTGCGCATTCCCGGTTGGTTCCCCCCAGGAGGCTCATTGTTTCTCCCTTAGACTTCCAGGGGCGATCCCCTCCGATCGGTCGTTGGCGGTGGACGGACTCGCCCTGTCCCCCCTCCCTTCCCAGCTGGCCATCAGGCCCACCAACCTGTACCAGCCTCGGGGAGGTCCGGCGGCGGGCGAGCACGCGTTGATGACCCTGGGGGCGAAGCTATACCGCCGGGGTGGTGCCCAGGTGCAGCCGGTGGTGGTAGCGTTTTCCGCCGGAGTCCCGGTGGCCTGGGGCCCCATAGCGGTCAGCCGGGATTTCTCTTACTACACTACCCTCACCCGATCTGGGCGGGGTTGGCACGCTGCCTGGTTGGACATGCTGGGCTACGGCGAGTACCGCCTTTATTACGCGGCCACCCCGGTAGGGGAGAGGGAGGCGCTGGACCGGGTAGGGTGGGACGACGTGGTCTATTTCCTGGGAACGGCCGCCTCGGGCATGGTGGGGGGGCTGGCCTTGATCCCGCTGTTCCTGATAGCCAGCGTGCCCGGGTTGGCGCTGATCTTCTTCCACTACTTGGTAGGAGGAGAGGAGTCCCTGCGTTACCGGTGGCCCAAGGTCCTGCTCACCCTGGGGCTACTCCCATACCTGATCCTGAAGATCGCCCTGGCCGGGGTCTTCGGGGGGGTGCCGTTTGCCCAATGGCTGTCCCAGCCGACTGCGACCGCAGCGGGGTGGGTGATCCCGTTCATCCCAGCCCTGTTCGGGGCGGCGGCGGTGCTCATCTACGTGCGCCGGTCCACCGAGCCCACAGTTTTCCCGGCCTGGGCCGCGTTCGTGATCACTGACCTGATGTTTACGGTCATCGTCCTGGGACCGGCCTTCGCCGGTGGCTGAGGCGTTCCAGCCACCTATTGAGCTTGGTGAAGCGCGACTCCCGGCCTGGGTCCAATGGTCTCACCAACACCGTGTACAGGCCTACCAGGTTTCCGCCCAGCACGTCGGTGAACAGCTGATCCCCGATCATGACCGTCTCCCCCGGCCGGGCTGCAAGCTCCCGCAGGGCCTGCTTGAATCCGGCAGGAAGGGGTTTCCGCGCCGGCCAGATCACCGGGATGCCTAGCTCGGAAAAGCTCCGCAGCACCTCCGGGCGCTTGGAAAGCCGGCCGTTGGAGAGGACTGCCACCTTGAACCCCTGCTCCTTGAGCTTCCCGAGGAGCGTTAACACCTCGTCGGCCGGGGGGCCGGCTCGCCACCGGGCCAGGGTGTTGTCCAGGTCGAAGATCAACGCCCTCAGCCCCCGTTCCCACAGAGCCCGATAGTCCACCGCGTGGACCGAAGGGGCCTCCGACTTGGGACGTAGGGGCCTCATCCTCCTGAGACGACCTCGCCGATGTGGACGAACCTGCCGGCGCGGACGATCAGCCGCCGGACCTCCTCCAGCTGCCCCGGGGCTATGTACAGCTTGAACAGCTTCCTGCCCCCCTCCTCCCGGAACTCCCGCCGCACGTTGGCCAGCCCATCGGTGACCATCAGCACCCCGTCCAGGAAGTGAAGGTCCTTGTCCGCTATCTCCACCCACAACACCTCTGCCTCCCCCGGCGGGACCAACCGGCGCAGCCCCTCAAGCTCCATGGTCCTCGGTCAGGCCTTCCAGCGCTCGGCGTAGGGCAAGCTCAGGCTCCACCCCCCAGTCCCGGGCCAACGAACAGACCGCCAGCAGCAAGGCCCCGATCTCCCGCTCCGGGTCCGTGGGAGGGCTCGCGGGAGGGGACAGGTCCGGGTGGGAGAACCGGGCTTCCGGGTGGGCCTCCAGGTACTTGCGGGCGGCGAGCAAGGCCGGCCGGGCCAGGTCCAGGCCTCTCCCCTCCTTGCGCTTCAGTTCCTCCCAGCGCTCCTTGACCTCGGCGGGGGTGGAGGCCCGCTCCGCCCCCCCGAAGACATGTGGGTGGCGATGTACCAGCTTCTCCCGCAGGGCGTCCGCCACGTCCCCCAGGTCGAACCGCTTCGCCTCCGCCTCGATCTGGGCGTGGAGGGCCACCTGGAGCAATAGGTCCCCCAGCTCATCCTTGATCCTCCCCGGGTCCCCGTCCTCCAGGGCGGCGGCCGCCTCATAGGCCTCCTCCAGGAGGTACGGGACCAGCGAGACATGGGTCTGGGCGCGGTCCCAAGGGCAGCCGTCCGGGGCCCGCAGCCGGGCGATCACCCGAGCCAGCGCTTCCACCGCCTCTCCGATCCGGCCCATCACCCCGGCGGGGTCTCGGAGCCGGTCTGGACCGGCGATACGCCTGTCTCGGCCTCGGTCTGCACCGGCCCGGTGGAGATGGTAGCTGAGGGGGTCTGCACCTCCACCCCCAGCTCCCGGAGCAAGGGGATCAGCTCCCCGGCCCGGAAAGAGGGGTCGGTGTCATAGATCCGTTGTAGATCGGCCTTGGCCTGGTCGGTCTCCCCCCGCTCCCGGTGGAGCTGGGCCCGCTGCCATAGGGCCTCGAGTCCAGCTTGAGACAGCTCCCCCTGGGGGCCAGCCCGTTGTTCCTCACAGGCCACGATCTTGTCGTAGACCTGGAGCCTTCGAACCGGGCTCTCCAGCCCCTCCAGGGCCTGCTGGTAGTACCCCAGGGCGGTGTCGTACTGGGTCTTGGGCACGTAACAGTCCCCGAGGCCGATCAAGGCATCCACGTTGCCCGGGTCCCGGGCCAGGATTTCCTGGTATTGCTCGATGGCGGCGTCGTACTTGTACTGGGCCCGATAGTAATCGGCCAGCTTGAACCGCATCTCCAGGTCGTCCGGGGCCAGCTCCACGATCTTCTCGGCGATGGCCTCCTTCCGGGCTGGCTCGTAGGTCCGGCGCAGGGCCTCCCGGAACTGCTCCAGGGCCTTGGCCTCGTCCCCCTGGGCCAGGTACACGTCCCCTAGGCCGTCGTAGGCCTCACCTCGGTAGGGGAAGCGGTGCACCAGGTCCTGGAACTCCCGCCGGGCCTCCTCCAGCTGACCGGCGGCTAGGTAGGCCCGGGCCAGCTTCAGCTGGACCTCGGAGGTGGGGTTTCGCTTCAGGGCGGCCTGGTACCGCTCGATGGCCCCTGGGGCGTCCCCTTCCGACAAGAGCAGGTCTCCCATCAGCACCAGCGCGGTGGAGTTTTCCGGATCGGAGGCCAGCAATTCCTCCAAAAGCGGCCGGGCCTGGTCGTATTGCTCGTCTTTCACGTAGGCCCCGGCCAGCCGCAGCTCAATGGCCCGACTGCCCGTCTGGAGCTCCAGCGCCTTCTGGTAGCGCTCAATGGCCCGGGCATAGAGTTCCATGGACATGGCTGCGTCCCCTTGGCCGATGTAGGCGGCCACCAGGTTAGGATCGGCGGCCAACGCTTGCTCGTACTCCCGGTCGGCTTGGATATATTGACCCCGCTCCTTGTACAGTTCGGCCAGCCGCAGGTGGATCTGGGGGTTCTGGGGGTCAAGGGCGATGACCCGGTTGAAGAACGCCTCGTCCCCCTCCCCCAGCTCGGCGAAGGCCAGGTAGTGTTCCACTGCCTTGGCCTTGTACTCCTGTTCCTGCTCCTTGAGCTCTTCCAGCTCGGCCTGCTCCTCAGCGGTGAGCTCCCCCTTCCCCTCCAGCTCTGCCACCTTGGTTCCCACATCGGTGTAGAGCTGTTCGTACATGCGGCCGATGTAGTAGTCCAAATAGAGGTCGGATACCGTCCCTTCGGCCTGAGCGGAGAGGAGTATGTCCAGGGCCGTTTTGTGATCGTCCGGGTAGACCAGGAACGCCCGCAGCAGGGGGTCGCGGACCTCGATCTTGGCGCTGGCCCGGCGGGACTTGTACCAGTTGTTCCAGCGCTGGGAGTCCTCGTCCCGTATGTAGTCCTCCTCCACCCGGTCCCGGATCTCCTCGAAGGGGGGCACCACCGCCGGCTGGCGGCCCACCAGCTTCACGATGTAGTAATCCCCAAGGACGTCCACCAGGGTGACCTGCCCCTCGGAGAGCTCGAAGGCGGCGTCCTCCACCTTGGCCGGGAGCCCGGAGCCCCCCTTGGAAAACCAATCCGTTTCGTAGTTTTCGTCCTCGGAGTGTTCCTGGGCCAGGGCGGCGAAGTCGACGTCCGGGGCTTGGGCCCGGGCCAAAAGCTGATCGGCCAGCTCCGCATCGGATACCTTGATATATGCCACCTTGATCCTCTCGGGCTGGGACTGGTAGCTGTCCTGGTGCTCTTGATAATAAGTGAGGAGCTCCTCCTCGGTGGGTTCGATGGGGCCCACCACCTGCTTATGGAGAGCCTCCTCCAAAAGGCGCCCTTCCTCGGAGATCCGCAGTTGGCGACGGTACTGGTCCAGGGTCAGCCCCTGGGTGGAGAGGTAACCGGCCAGGGAGTTCTCGTCCCCGTTGAACTGCTGCAGGGCCTGCTGGTAGCGTTCCTCCACCGCCTCGTCCAGCTCGGACTTGGGGACGGTGACGTGGAGGCGGCGGGCCTCGCTGCGGATCAGCGTTTCCCGGATCAAGCCCTCGGCGGCGGTGGCCAGAAACCGCTGGCGGTTGAACGCCCCGGCGGTGCCCTGGAGCTGCTGGGTGAAGTCCTGGCCGAATGCCTGGTAAAGCTGGGTGTAGTAGCGGATCAGATTGTCGTAGGCATCTGCCAGGTCCTGGCGGGTGAACTTTTTCCCCTCCACCACCAGCACCGTTTCTTCGGCGCTCCCCTTCGGCGGTGGGGAGAACCGCTGGAAGGTGAACAGGCCGATGCCCCCGAGCAGGAAGCCGATCACTACTGTCCAGATGATCGCCTTTTGATATTTCAGGAAAAACCGGTTCATGTATGGGTGTCACCCCGCTTTCCGTTCCAGGCAACCCGCCGCAAGATCCGCGCCGCCGTCCACAGCCCGCTAGCCAACCCTAAAAGCAAACCGGCGACGCGCAAGCTCCGGGTGCCAGTTGCCAAACCTATGCCGTAACCGATGCCGTAACCCACCAACATCCCCCCCGCCACCGTGAACCCCAGCTGTCCCACCAGGGCGAAGGTGCGCAGGGCCGTGGCCCAGGGGCTAGATGTTCTCCCATTCCGCAGCGGGTGCCCCTCCTTTGCGCGTGCGTGGGCGCAGGCTGGTCACCGGGGTCCGGGACCGGACGGTGAACCTGAGGGCGGTCTTGGTCTCTCCACCGATCTCCACGTCCACGAACGAGGGCACGAAGAACAGGTCCAGGCCGCTGGGGGCCACGTACCCCCGGGCGATGGCGATGCACTTCACCGCTTGGTTGACCGCTTTGGGGCCGATGGCCTGGAGCTCAGCGATGCCCTCCTCCCGGATGGTGTTGGCCACGGCGCCGGCAGCGGCGCTGGCGTTCGATGTGGATGCGATCTTCAGCGTGTTCATCCTCCCCTCCTTACCTCGCCGTCTCCACGTACTGGGTTTGTCGGATGACGGTCACCTTTATTTCCCCCGGATACTGGATCTGATCTTCTATCTTGCGGGCGATATCATACGCGAGTTTTGCGGCCATGTCATCTGTGGTCTTCTCCGGCCTGACGATCACCCGCACCTCCCGGCCGGCTTGGATGGCATAGGCCTCTTTCACCTGAGGATACGCCTTGGCCAGCTTCTCCAGTTCGGTCAACCGTTGGATGTAGCGCTCGTAGGTCTCCTGGCGGGCCCCGGGGCGGGCCGCGGACAAGGCGTCGGCGGCCTGGACCAGCACCGCCGTCACCGTGGCCGGCTCCACGTTCTCGTGGTGGGCGGCGATGGCGTTGACGATGGGCCAAGGCTCCCCGTAGCGGCGGGCGAGATCCGCCCCGATCAGGGCGTGGGGGCCCTCCACGTCGTGGTCCACCGCCTTGCCGATGTCGTGCAAAAGCCCGGCCCGCTGGGCCGGCCGGGGGTCGATGCCGATCTCCTCCGCCAACAGCCGGGCCAGGAAGCTCACTTCCAGGGAGTGCCGCAGCTGGTTCTGGCCATAGCTGGTGCGGAAGTGGAGCTTGCCCAGGAGCAGGATCAGCTCCGGTGGCAGATCCACCCCCGCCTCGAAGGCGGCCTTCTCTCCGTGTTCCCGGATCAGCTCCTCCACCCGCTCCTTGGCCCGACGCACCTTCTCCTCGATGTGGGCCGGGTGGATGCGGCCGTCCTCGATAAGGCGCTCCAGAGCCAGCCGAGCGATCTCCCTTCGGATGGGGTGGAAGGAGGACAGCACCACCACGTCTGGGGTGTCATCTACCAGCACCTCCACCCCGGTGAGGGCCTCGAAGGTCCGGATGTTACGGCCCTCCCGGCCGATGATCCTGCCCTTGAAGTCGTCGGAGGGCAATGGCACGGCGGTGACAGTGGACTCCTCGGCGTACTCCACCGCGTAGCGCTGCACGGCGGTGGCCAGGATCCTCCTGGCCCGCCGCTCCGCCTCCTGCTTGGTGCGCCGCTCCACCTCCGCGATCTTGCGGGCGAAGTAGCGCTCCGACTCCGCCTCCACCAGCTTCAGCAGGTATTCCTTGGCTTCCTCCTGGGTCAAGCCGGCCAGCTTCTCCAACAGGGCCCGCTCCTCAGCTAGAAGTTTCTGCCCCATCTCCAGCAGCCGCTGCAGCTCGGCCTCGTCCTTACGGAGCGAGTCCTCGATCATCTCTAGGTAGTTGCTCTTCTTGCCCAGGCGCGCTTCCTTTTGTAGGATGCGCTCCTCCATTTGGGCCAGCTCCTGTTCGCGGCGCTTGAAGCGCTTTTCCTCCCGTTCCCGGAGTTCCTGGATCTCCGCCTGCGCGACGAGGAGCTTCTCCTTGTGGATGCGCTCGGCTTCCTCTTTGGCCTCTTGGATTATGGATTCGGCCTTTTTTTCGATCAGCCTCGCCCGTAGGTTGGCGAGGAGCAGCCCCCCCGCCAGGCCCAGGAGGAGGGCTACGAAGGCTATCAGTGCCGTTTGCAAGGTACCGATCATTCCTGTCACCACCCTCGGGCCAATTGAGATTTGGTTCCCGTCAATTTAGTCGCCTTGGCGCCGTTCATCAAGCCAGGCCGCGGCGCAGGGCAGGAACAACACACTGGCCAGCAGGGTGAACCCCAGCCCCAGCAGGGCGGAGATCCCCAGGTACCTGAGCCCGGGCGTGCGGGCGGCGATCAGGGTGCCGAACACCAACATGGTGGTGAGGGAGGTGGACACAATGGGCACCAGGGTGGCGGCCGGGCCGTGGGCGAACGCCCCCTTCCGGCCGGCAGCTCTTTCCTCTTCTATCCTGTGTAGCACGTGGATGGCGCTATCCACCCCAATCCCGATGAGTAGCGGCGAGATGACGATGTTGGTGAAGTTGAAGGCTATCCCCAACAGGCGCATGCCGGCCAGCATCCACAGGTAGCCGATGACCAGCGGGGCGATGGCCAGGAGCGCCTCCCGCAGGGAGCCGAAGCTGGTCCAGACCAAGGCGGCGATCAGGACCGCCGCGATGGCGGTGGACAGGGCGAAGTCACGTTTCATATAGGCCTCCAAACGGGACTGCACCTCGGGGAACCCGAAGAACTCCACCCCCAGGCCCCGGGCCCAGTCCACGAACTCCTGCAGGTTCCGGCCCGAGTTGAGTTCCGGGGACATCTGGGCCCGGAGCAGGAACGCCCCCGACTTGGGGGAGTAGTAGACGCCCTTCAGCTGCTCGGGGAGCACGTCCACCAGCTCCCGGAGCAGCCCCGGCTCGTCCGGCAAAGCCGCCACCCGGTCCAGGAAGGCCTGGATGACGGCCAGGGCCGCCAGCTCCTCCCGGACCAGCCGCAGGTAGGGGGCCACGTCCAGCCCTTCCATCGCTCCCTTAAGGGAGGAGAGCCGCTGGAGGGAACGGGAGGCCCGGGTGGCGACCTCCACTTGCCCGGAGAGGAGCGAGGACAGCTCCAGGGCGGAGAGCAGCGGGGCCAGCCCCCCCAGCTCCCGAGACAGCGTCTCCCATTGGGAGAGGGCTTGCTCCAGGGCGGATAGGGTGGCGGCCAGTTCCCGCGCCGGCACGTCCTGCACCGAGGCCTTGCCCCGCAGGAGTTCCCGGGGAAGGAGCCTCCGCAGGGAGTCCACCTTGACCACCAGTGGGTTGTGGGAGAGCTCTTCCTCCAACGACCTCAGCCGCTGCGGATCCTGAACGAAGAACACGAACTGATCCCCGAAGGACATCTCCCCCGGGAGCTCCCGCAGGATCTCCTGGGCCACCTGGGTGGCCTCGGTGTGGGGGGCCAGCTGCTGGCTGGCGAACTTGAACTCCACTTGGCTTACCTGGTAGGAGAGGGCCAGGGTGAGCCCCAGGGTGAGGGCCACCACCGCCCGCCGCTGGTGTTGCAGGTTGCGGTAGGCCCTGGCCACCGATTCCGTGCGAAGCGGCATCCACTCCCGGAATCTCCTTCGGGCGGCCACGTAGCTGAGGGCGATCAGGCTGGGGGTGAGCACCATGGCCGCCAGGTAGGCCACCACGATCCCCAGGGCCATGATTACCCCCATCTCCTCCATGGCCCGGGAGCGGGAGACCAGGAGCGCCAGGAAAACGGCGGTGGTGGTGAGGGCGGCCGAGAGGGACGCCTCCCCCTTGCGGTGGATGGCGATGTCCAGCGCCCGGCCCACGGACTTGCCGTCCCGCCGTTCCTCCACGTAGCGGGCCAGAAGGTGGATGGAGAAATCGATCCCCAGCCCCAGCACCAGGGCCGGCAGGAAGGTGGTCACCAGGTTGAACCCCCCCACCGCCAGTTTGGCCCAGGCCACCGTGAGCAGGGCCGACACCAGAAGCGGCAGCAGGGCCACCACGGTGAGGAAAACACTGGCGAAGGTAAGGGCGAGCAGGACCAGCACCCCGGCGGAGGATACCCAGGTGGTGAAGTTCATGTCCCGCCGGATCACGGCGTTGCTCTCGGTGACCACCACGTAGGCGCCGGTAAGCCCCGCCGCGACCCCTAGCTCCGCCAGGCCCGCCCGGTCGATGGCTTCCCGGAGGACTCGGGTCACCTCCTGGCAATAGGGGAGCCCGGCGTAGGAGGGCTGATCCGGCCACACCTGTACCACCAGCTTGGTGCCGTCCTGGGAGAAGAGCTCGGTCCCGGCCGGGGCGGGGGCTTGGGTCGGGGCGGACTCCATCCGTGAGATGATCCGGGCGGCCCGGTCCAGCGGCCCCTGGAGCTGAGGCAACCTGGGCAGGAGCTCGTCCACCACCTGTTCCCCCAAGGAAAGGACCTCTTCCACCGTTGGGAGGAGCTCCTCGGTGGGGTGGCCCTGGACCAAGGCCTCCCGCAGCCGGCTCAGGGACTCGGGCAGGGCGGCGGTCGGGGAGGGGAGCCCGGCCAGGACCTCCAGCACCTCCTGGGCCGACCCCCGCAACGTCTCCAGGTCTTGGGGGGTCAGCTTCTGGAACAGCAGCAGCTCCGGGGGGTAGTCGATCTCCTCCCCCACCCGATAGGAAGCCCGCACGATCCTGGGGTCCTCCTCCAGGATCCGGATCAGCCGGTCGGCGGCCGCCCGCAGCCGAGCTTTCCCCTCCTCCACGTCCACCGGAGGGGAGGTGAGGGAGAGCAAAATCGCCGCATAGTCGGTGGCGGTGAGCTCCTCTTCCTTGGCTCGGTACTTTTCGATCAGCGGATCGTTGGTGGGCAGGAGGTCCAGATACGAACTCCGGATCGGTATGTCGCGGGTGTAATAGAGGCTGAGGCCGACCAGCACCGCGGCGATGGCCACCACCGGCACCGCCTGACGGCGGGCCAGGTATGTGATGCCGTCCAGGATGCGGGAGCGGATGCTAGCCTTCGGAGGAGTCGTCTCCGGCTGGGGACCGGATTTCGATGTCATAGCCGGTGACCTTGGCCGCGAGCTCCACGTTGTGGCCGTCGCGGCCGATCGCCAGGGACATCTCGCTGGCGGGCACGGTAACCACGGCCTTCTTCTCCTTCTCCGAGAGCTCGATGGAGAGCACGCTGGCCGGGGCCAGACTCCCCTTTATCACGTCCTTGGGATCCTCACTCCAGCGGATGATGTCTACTTTCTCCCCGGCGAGCTCCCGGCTCACGGCACGGATCCTCACCCCCCCTGCCCCTACGCAGGTGCCCACCGGGTCGATGCGGGGGTCCAGGGCCCGCAACACCACCTTGGACCGCACACCGGGTACCCGCGCCACCCGCACGATCTCCAGCAGGCCCTGTTCGATCTCCGGGACCTCCAGCTCCAGTAGCTTGGCCACGAACTGGGGATGGGCCCTGGACACGTAGATCCTGGGGTCGCCTTGGGTCTTCTCCACCTGGTACAGGTAGGCCCTGAGCCGGCGGCCGGTGATGTACCGTTCTCCGGGGATACGCTCCTCCTCGGGCAGCAAGGCCTCCACTTCCCCCAGGTTGATCCATACGTTCCGCCCCTCGAACCGGTGCACCGAGCCGTTGATGATCTCGCCTATGCGGGCAGAATACATGTCGTAGAGGGCTTCCCGGCGGCGGCGGAGGATCTCCTGGCGGAACACGTTCTCCGCCTTCCGGGTGGCGATCCGCCCCAAGCTAGACAGGTTGAAGGGCTTGCCATTCACATAGATATCGCCGGAGCGGCGGTCGATGTGCACCTCCGGGGGCTCCTCCCCGCCGAACTCGGCCTGCCAGGCGGCGGCAATGCCCTTCTCCATGGCCTCGTAAGCGGCCTCCCGGTCTATCCCCCGCTCCCGGGCCATCTCCTCCAGCGCCTCGAGGAAGTCGATGTTCATCCGCCCTCCCGCTCCGGTTCGTAGACCACCTGCGCCCGCGTTATCTCGGGGAAGGGGATACGATGCAGCTCCCCTTCGGCGTCCAGCTCGATCCCCTCTTCGAACGCCCCCTGCAGCCGCCCGATGAGCACGCTTTTCTTGCCCCGAGGGACCTTGAGCACTACCTTCACCCGTTTACCCACCGCCCGCCGGAAGTGCTCCGGGGTCCACAGCCGCCGCTCTATCCCCGGGGAGGATACCTCCAGCACGTAAGGGCTGGCGATGGGGTCCTGGACGTCCAGCAGCGCTTCGATGGCCCGGCTAGTGCGCTCGCAGTCATCCAACGTCACCCCTTGGGGGGTGTCTATGTAAACCACAAGCTTGGCCCGAGGCCCGCCCCGGGTTAGCTCCCAGTGATAGAGCTCTACCCGGGCCTTGTCCGTGCCTTGGCGCAAAAGCTCGTCCAACTTTTCCCGTAAGCTGTTCATCTTTTTGCCATTATACTTGCCGCTAGAGATGGCCACAAAAGGGCCGCAGGCGCGGTTTTCGGTGGAGGAGGGCGAGGCCGGGATCCGGCTGGACCGACTGGTGGCTGGCAAGCTGGGGCTGCCCCGGGCGGTGGTGCGGGAGCTCTTTTCCCTGGGGCGAGTGTCGGTCTCCGGGCGGCCGGCCAAGGCGACGGCCAAGGCCTGCCCGGGGGAGGTGGTGGAGGTGGAGCTCCCTCCAGGACCTACGGGTCTTCCCCAGATCCCGGTGCTCTACGAGGACGATGAGCTGGTGGTAATAGACAAGCCCGCCGGGCTCCCGGTGCACGCCCCTGGGGCGGGACGGACCCTGCCCACGGTGGTGGCTGCCCTGTCCCGGGGAAGGCGGCTGGCCGGGGGTGGACCGGAGCGGCCCGGGGTGGTGCACCGGCTGGACGCCGCCACCTCCGGGGTCATGGTGCTGACCAAGTCCAAGGCCGCCTATTCGGCTCTAGTGGAGGCGTTCCGCCGCCGGGAAGTGGAGAAGGAGTATCTGGCGTTGGTGGAGGGGGAATTGGAGGTGGACGAGGGGGAAGTCCAGGGAAGACTGGGTCGCCATCCGCGAGCCCCCTGGCGGATGCGGGTGGCCGCGGGGGGCAAGGAAGCCCGCACCGAGTTCCGGGTGCTGATCAGAAAGGAAGGCAAGAGCTTGCTTTTGGTGCGTCCCCACACCGGTCGGACCCATCAGATCCGGGTGCACTTAGCGGCCATCGGCCATCCGGTGGTGGGGGATCCCATATACGGTCGGGCCGGGGAACGGATGTACCTCCACGCCTGGAAGCTAGGTTTTTACCATCCGGCCACAGGGGAGTGGCTGGAGTTCACCGCCCCGGTGCCGCCGGAGTTCCGGGCCTGGTTTGCACCCACAGGTAATAGAGGGCGGCCAGGAAGTTCGTGGCCACCGACAGCCAAAACGGGATAGTTCCCCCAGGGGTGAGGAGTAACGCCACCGCCGCCAGGGCGGTGAGCACCGCGGCCACCTTGCCCGGCCACCGGGCCATGAGCACCTGCCGCCGGCGCCACAGGACCAGCGTACCCACGCCTAGTCCCAGTTGGGGGACCGCGTAGAGGGTCGGTCCCAACGGAGGGAGCTTCCCCACCCCGGCCAGGGCGGAGAACAGGCCCAGATAGAGGAGCTTGTCCATGACCGGGTCCAGCAGGGCCCCCAGGGTGGTGACTTCATGTCGGGCCCGGGCTACCCACCCGTCCACCGCGTCGGTGATCGCTGCCAAGGCGAAGCAGGCTAGGGCCCACCAGGGCTGTTCGAGGAGCACGAAGGCTATCGTGGGGCCCACCAGCGCCCCCCGGAACAGCGTAAGCCCGGTCGCAGGCGTCATGAGTTGATCATAGCCTGGTCGTGAGTTAAGGCCAATTCGCGGTTTCCCGATCGCCCGGCTATAATGGCGCCACGAAGCCCACCTAACCTACTATAAACACGTGAGGTGATCACATGCGCAGGACCAAGGTCGTCATAATGGGGGCGGCTGGCAGGGATTTTCATAATTTCAACGTCTTCTTCCGTGACAACGAAGCCTTCGAAGTAGTGGCGTTCACCGCCACCCAGATCCCCGGGATCGAGGGCCGCCGCTATCCGCCCGAGCTGGCCGGGGAGCTTTACCCGGAGGGGATCCCCATCGAGCCCGAGGAGCGGCTGGCCGAGCTCGTGCGGGAAAAAGGGGTCCAGGTGGTGGTGTTCTCCTACTCGGACGTCTCCCACCAGTACGTGATGGAGCGGGCCGCCACCGCGGCCGCCGCCGGGGCCGACTTCTGGCTCCTGGGGCCTGCCTCCACCCAGCTTTCCGCGACCAAGCCGGTGGTGGCGGTGTGCGCGGTGCGCACCGGCTGTGGCAAGTCCCAGACCACCCGCAAGGTGGCCGAGATCCTGAAAGCCCACGGGAAACGGGTGGCGGTGATCCGCCATCCCATGCCCTACGGGGACTTGGCCGCTCAGGCGGTGCAGCGGTTCGCCTCCTACGAGGACATGGACCGGGCGAACTGCACCATCGAGGAGCGGGAGGAGTACGAGCCCCACATCGACCGGGGCAACGTGGTGTTCGCCGGGGTGGACTACGGCGCTATTCTAGCCCGGGCGGAGGAGGAGGCTGACGTCATACTGTGGGATGGGGGTAACAACGATCTTTCCTTCTACCGGCCGGACCTCCTTATCGTGGTGGCCGATCCCCTGAGGGCCGGACACGAGAACGCCTACTGGCCCGGATCGGTGAACATCCGCCAGGCGGACGCGGTGGTGATAAACAAGGTCGACTCGGCTTCCCTAGACCAGATAGAGGCACTCCGGGCCTCCGTCGCCAGGCTCAACCCCAGGGCCAGGCTCATCGAAGCCGCCTCACCCATCACGGTGGAGGCCCCGGAGCTCATCGCCGGGAAGCGGGTGCTGGTGATTGAGGACGGACCCACCGTCACCCACGGGGAGATGCCGTTCGGGGCCGGGGCAGTGGCTGCCCGGAAACTGGGGGCGGAGCTGGTGGACCCCCGCCCCCACGCGGTGGGCTCCATTGTGGACACCTATACCAAGTATCCCCACTTGGGGGCAGTGCTCCCGGCCATGGGCTACGGTGAGAAACAAATCGCGGAGCTGGCCGAGACCATCGCTCAAGTGCCCTGCGACGCCATCGTGGTGGCTACCCCTATCGACCTGCGCAGGCTGATGGACCTCCCTCGTCCCGCCACCCGGGTGCGGTACGAGCTCCAGGAGATCGGACGGCCCACCCTGGAGGACGTTTTGGCCCCCTTGCTGTAGACATCGGTCCGGGGCGGTCTGGACAAAAGCGTCCAGGCCGCCCTCCCTTCCTCCCCTCGTGCCTACCCCAGTCCCCCTATCCTTGCCCTTAGAGGAGGTCGACATGAAGAAAACCCTCGTGTTAGTGCTTGTGGCCTTGGGGGCCTCGCTCCTGGGGTTGGCCCAGGAAGAGGGATGTACCCTGTCAGGTCGGCTGGGGATGGAGTTCGAGTTCGTGCCTACCCCACCGGCTACCATCGAGGTGAACACGACCATCACCCTGGGGCTGATGTTTGCTGGGGCCAGCGTGGAGAGCCGCACGGTGCTTTCCCTGGACGGCCTAGAAGAAGAGCATTTCAAGATGGGGGTCGACCTGGGCGGGGTGGCGCTGACCACCGGGATGCGGTTCGATCCGTGTTTCTCCAAGTACTGGTTCGAGGTCCGGGGCGGCTGCTGCCCCTTCGACCTGGGAGCGTTGTTCCTGGTGGAGAACCTGGCTGCCACCTGCGAGCCCGAGGATTTCACGGTGGGGTTGGTCCTGGACATGGGGTTAGCCTTCGATTCCGGTTTCTTCGTCCATAGCCTCACCGGATTCGGGGTGGAGGACCTCTATCACCTGATCGATGAGGACCCCGCCACCGAGCTCACCGCCGTGGCTGGCTGGTGGTTCGAGGAAGAGCTTCTGCAGATGGGGTTCGCGGGCGAGTGCCTGCGTACCGAGTCCATAGTCGTGTTCGACGAGCTTGGATTCGCCTGGTCCCAGTTTTACGCCTCTTACACCTGGTTGGAACCGGTAGTCGAGCTTGGAGCCCGGGTGCGGCTTAATTCGGTGTTCGCCCTGGAATGGGCCGAACTCATCCTGGGGGTAACCATCGACCCGGTGGGGCTCAGGTCCATCACCCGGTTCGATTGGGGGGGCTTTTTGTCTCAGGAGATCGATGTCTCGATCTCCTTCTCTGGGATCCGGCTCTATTCTCACACCTTGTTTGACTTCACCGGGCTCATCTCAGAGATCATCGGTTTCGAGCTGAGCTTCTGATCACACGCACATGGAGCGGTTGGAGGAGCTGGCCCAGGAGCTGGCGCGCCGGGACGACCCCCGGCTCCGCGCTGAGCTCCTCTCCCTTAGCGAGGCGTTGGTGGAGGAGGTGCTGGAGGAGTTCGCCGGCTGTGGGTTGGCCCCAGAGGAGCTCAGGGGAGCGGGGCACCTAGGGCTTCTGAGCGCCGTCTATCACCCCGAGCTCGCCCGGGGGCTCTCGTTCTCCGAGTTTGCCCGCAACCTGATTCGGGGGGAAATTCGGGCTCACATCCGGGAGCGGTTTCCACCCCCCCAGGCCCCCCGCTGGCTACGCCTCCTGAGCGCCCAGATAGACCGGGCGGTGGAGGAACTGGTCCGGGAGCTGGGCCGTCCTCCCACCCTGGAGGAGCTGGGGGAGCGGCTCAACCTCTCCGAGGAAGGGTTAAAGGAGGCGTTCAAGGCCCGAGAGGCTTTCCTCTACTCGTCCTTGTCAGCCGAACAGCGGGCCTTGGATGTCCGACCCGAGTTCCATCCGGAGCGGATCCGGGACCGTCGCCCCAGCCCATTCCCATGGCAGGCACGCATCCGCCTGGCCAAGGCCATCGATCATCTGTCCCAACTGTGGCTCAGGATCCTGGACCGGGTCCTGGGCGTACCGGGGAAGGAGGTGAAGTGAGACCGATAGCGGTCTTGCTCGTAGTCGCGCTCTCGGCGCTCCCGGCTGGCGCGGAGCAGCTTTCCAGAACCGTGACCATATCTTGGGACGCCGTTGGCTGGATCGTACTGGAGGTACATGATGACCTATTCCTGGGCACGGTTGACAAGAGCTACTTCGACTCCGACACCCAGAGCTTCAAGCCGTTGGAGAGCCTAGGGAACCCCATCCTGGTGGCCTGCAACTATCCCCAGGGCTGTACCTTGACGGTGCAGGTGGTGGATTGGCAGGTGCCCGGGGCCTACCCGGGCGAGGTGCCCGCCGACTTCCTGGCCGATTTCCGGTGGCGCCTCTCTGGCGAGACCTATCAGCCGCTGGGCACCGAGGAAGTCACCGTCTGGTCGGCGGACGGGCCGGCAGTGGCGGCCCTCTCGGTGGACTACCGTTACGCCCTGGACGTCTACGACGTCCCCGGTCAGTACGCGGTGACCCTGCTCTACACCGCTAGCGCGCCATGAAGTTTTCCACGTTGATCTTGGTGGGGTTGCTCTGGGCAGGGAGGGGCCTCGTATTCCCCGGGGAGGTGACTTTGGACTTCCCTCCGCCGGGGCAGGACTGCCCCCGTACCCGGGTGACCTTTACCACCCCGGTGGACCTGGGCACGGTGGGGGTCGAGTCCCTGTCCGGCGAGTTGTTGGGGGCGGCGGACGTGGTGGTGCTCTTGGAATCCCGGCCGGTGGAGATCAGCGTGGTGCGAGAGGGGGATTGCGACCAGCCTCCGGCCGCTGAGATCTACATCCAGCTCCTGTCTCTGATCGGCCCGGTCAGGCCGGAGGCCTTTTCCTGGAAAGGGGGGGATCAGCCTGACTACGCCCCCTTCCCCAGGCCCGGGGAATGGATGCACCTGGCGGCCCTGTCCCCGGAAGAGGGGCGATGGACTGGCGGGCTATCCTTCCGCTACGCTGCCTCCCTGACCGACCCGCCTGGCGCCTACGGGGTGCGGCTCCGGTTCAAGGTGGAGTACCCTGACCTCCCCACCTCCCTGCGGGAGCTGTACTCGGCGGAGTGGGAACTAGTGGCCGCCTGGAGCCTGGAGGAGCTCACGGTGCTATTGGTGCACGGCCCGGTGAGCCTGGGCACCATCGGCCCCGGGATCTACCGGCCCGGGATGGGGTTCGGTTCCCTGGAGGCGGCCGGGAACCCGGTGCTCCTGGCCACCAACCGGATGGGGGAGTTGCTCTTGTCGGTGCGGGGCCTGTCGGCCAGCTTCCCCTTGGAGTTCTCCGGTGGGGCAACCGCCTTATGGTCGGACTTCTACCTACGGGCCGATGGGGGAATGTTTTCCTCCCCCGGGGAGGGGGAGGTCCAGCTGGGGGAACTGGTGGGCCCTGGCTGGCACCGGTATCTGGTGGACTACCTTTATCAGGTGGACGAGGGAGACGTCCCCGGCGAGTACGGAGTGATCCTGGAGTACACGGTGAGCACGCCATGAACAACGTGAGAAGGTGGCTTTTGGCGACGGCGGTATTGTTGGCTTTGGCCATTCCGGCCGGGGCCGAGGAACGGCAGGAGGCGGCCAACATCGCCTGGTTGGTGGAGGGCTGTTGGCTGGTGCTGAACGTACATCCCGAGGTGGACCTGGGGGTGGCAAGTGCCGAGGTGTTCTTGACCTTGGGGTATCTGGAGGATGTGACCGACAACCCGATTGTGGTGATCACCAACTGCGCCGACTGGGAGCTCCAGGCCGAACTCTCCTGGACCCCGCCCCCTGACTACCCGGCGGACGGGGACGGCCTGGCGGACTTCCACTGGTGGGTGATCTCGGGGAGCGGCCCCGGGCTCCTCTCCTATCAGGGCTCCAACGCCCACTCGGGCGGCGGGGAGGTGGCCCGGGGGAGTGGTCCCGGGGAGACGCTGCTCTTGATGGGCTACCGTTATGACCTTGACTTGAACGACGTCCCCGGGGAGTATCAGGTCCTGATCCTGTACACGGCCACCGGGCAATGATGGGGGTAAGGTGGGTTGCGGTCGCGGTGGTGATTCTAGGGCTGGCCCCGTTGGGCTGGGCCCTGCAGATCTCCCAGATCGAGTTCGACCTCCAGGTGGAACAGGGAGGGGTGTATACCATCTCCTTTCTGGTGAGGAACGACTCGGAGCGCCCCCAGACCGTCACCGTGTACCTGGGGGACTGGGACCGGGACCTGGACGGGACCAACCGGTTTTACCCGCCGGGCACGGTGGAGCGTTCGCTCTCGGCCTGGCTGTCGGTGGCGCCCGCCCAGCTCACCCTGGACCCAGGGGCAGCTCAGGAGATCACTGCCACCTTGACGGTGCCTACGTCGGAGGAGGCTGAGCTCTCCGGCAGCTACTGGGGGATCATCTTCGTTCAGGGGCAGCCTCGGCCCATCGAGCAGGGGGGCACCACGGTGATGGCCATCGAGCGGTTCGGGGTCAAGGTGTACGCCACCATCGCCGGCACCGCGGCCCCGGCGGGGTCGGTGCCCAAGCTGGAGGCAGTCCCTGCTGAGCAAGGGTTTCAGGTAATCATTTATTACGCTAATACCGGCAACGTGCACCAACGGGTACGGGGAACTCTGACGGTAGTCGACCGCACCGGGACGGTGGTGGAGGAGCTGGAGCTCCCTGAGTTCCCCATCCTGCCCGGGGCGACCCGTCGGTTGGTCGTGGACCTTCCCACCCTGCCCCGGGGCGTCTATCAGCTCCAGGCATTGATGGACTTCGGTGGGGAGGTGTTGGTGGCCGGGGTCGAGATGTTGCGGATCCGTTGAGCCCCGCTTTTTTCTCCGCCGGGTAACCAATGTCCTCTTGACATCCCTCTTCAAGGGGTTTATAGTGGTCACAACTTGAAACGGTCCTGAAAAAGGCGAACCCGCCGTAAGGCGGGGGCGCAAAGCTGCGGGTCCTGAGGTAGTACAGGATAGCCGGGCTGCCAGGGCTTAACCTGGCGGCCCGGTTTCTTTTTATGGAGGGGTGAGTGGAGAATGCAGGTCACCATCTACTTTGGAGACGAGGACAGTTACTTGATCGAGCTGGTGGACGAGCTGGCCCGGCGGGAGCGTAAGTCACGCTCGGCGGTGATATTGTCCATCTTGGAGGATTACTTCAGTCGGGGTAAGCGCTTGGGGGAACTGTTGGTGAGGCGAGGGGCGGCCACCCCCGAGACGATAGAAAAGGCCCTTTCCGTACAGAGATCAGGGGAGATGAGGGCGAGGATAGGCGAGATCCTCACCGAGCTTGGTTTAGTTTCCCCGGAAGAGGTGGAACGGGCCTTGCTCGTCCAAAGCCGAGTGCGGACATAAGTAATAGAAGTTATTCAATGCGGGAGGGGAGAATGGGAGGTAAAGTTAGGTTGAGGTGGTTGTGGGTAACCCTGGCATTGGTGGCCGTTTTGTTTGGGTTAACCGTGTTTGGCTGCGATTGCGACCGCGACTGGTCGGTTACCTCAAACGTGACGGTATTTACCGACGACTGTGGTAGCGAATTAACCAAATTTTCCTACACAGTAAGCTGGGATAATTGGAATAGCTCCAATGGGCGTCCCACCAAATTGGAGGTGTTCGTCGACCAAAACATCTGCCCCTATATAGTGGATCATAGCAGCGAATATAGCGGTTGTCAGGCCGATAGGGTCACATTCACCTTCTCCAACTTCCAGTTCGGTGAGAGCAAAACGGTGTGGTTTACCCTGGACGGAGATTGGAGCTACAAGTCAGGCTCGGCCAGGTTGACCATCGTATATCAGGGGCATACCTGTTGTTACCAAGTGCAGGTCCCCAACAGACGATCTAACACCTCGTGCGATTGCGAGGATTACGACGTGGACTTCGTCTCGGCCGTTTATGATGCTGGGACCAACCGCACCACGTTCACTTATCAGGCCACCTCCACTGGTTCCCCAGGGTTGAGCCATTTCATCTTGGAGATCCCGGTCAACAGCTGTGTACACGACCGTTGGATAAGCGGGGGAGAGTGGGTCAATCCCGACTACACTACCGGGGTAAGCGGCCTCAAGTTCGACGGGGGGGCCGGGACTTACACCTTCTATTTGGAGGGGGACTGGAGTTCGAGTGCCTACCGGGAGACCGGGGAGGTGACGACTAAAGCCGGGACTGACTGTATCTGTGAGTGCATCACCACCCTCCTTCCCACCGGTTGCCCTCCCCAGGGGGCAGACGTCTGGGTCACTAAAAGCGACTCCCCCGACCCGGTGCTCACCGGCCAAGTATTGACTTATACCATACAGGTGGGGAACGACGGTCCGGCCACTGCTCAAAACGTGGTCCTGCGGGATTATCTTAGCGATGTGTTAAATGATCCTGAGTACTCCACCGATGGGGGATCGAGCTGGAGTGATTATACTTCGGGAACTTCAATTAACCTTGGCAATTTATCCGCTGGATCCAGCGTCACGGTGCTCATCCGGGCCACGGTGGGATGTACTAATTGTTGTGAGAAGGAGATCAGCAATACTGCCACCGTTTCTACAGACAGTTACGATCCTGACCCGTCTGACAACTCCACCATCATCACCACTACGGTGGTCGATGGCACGCCGCCGGAAATTGTGGTGGAAGCGCAAGATCTGTCGGTGGAGTGTGACGGCGAAGGCAACCTGGTTGAGCTTGCGCTTTGGCTGGCTGCCCATGGCGGCGCACAGGCTGAGGACGATTGTTCCGGGGTCGCTTGGACGAATGATTATTCCCCGGACAACTTCATCCCCGGCTGCTGTGAAACTGGATATGTGGATGTGACTTTCACCGCCACCGACGGCTGTGGGAATTCATCCACCACCACTGCCCGATTCACCATTGTCGATACCACTGCCCCTATCCTCATAGTGCCGGGGGACGTGACGGTGGAGTGCGACGAGTCCACCGACCCGGACGAGACCGGGTGGGCGACGGCCACGGACAACTGCTGCAGCGCGGACGAGATAGTGATCAGCTACACGGACGAGGTAGATCTGGACGGGTGCTGTGGGAGTGGGACGATCGTCAGGACGTGGACGGCGACGGACGCGTGTGGGAACACGGCCAGCAGGGTGCAGGTGATCACGGTGGTGGACACCACGCCGCCGGAGC
>Ga0164318_10000645_pt1 | contig 27863 bp, 23 predicted proteins | sample GuaBasSedimGuay9_FD_113734 | JGI IMG/M metagenome (GOLD analysis project Ga0164318, IMG submission 113734) | Subseafloor sediment microbial communities from Guaymas Basin, Gulf of California, Mexico - Guay9, Core 4571-4, 0-3 cm | ecosystem: Environmental > Aquatic > Marine > Hydrothermal vents...
CATCAGTAATATTGGAGATAGTGACAACCTTCAGGACGAAATCGTTCCCCCCGACGGGATAAAAGATTATGTGGGTGGATTCAACGCATTTTTAAGCATATCTTTTATGGATAAACTATCCCTTGAGTGTGAATATCTCGGGGCCCTTGATGAATTTGAAGCCGGGGAATTGTCATTTGACGGCGGGAAGGAATTTCAGCCCGAGACATGGAATTTCGAACTGGCGTATGCGGCAACGGATCGGCTTGAAGTTGCGGTCAAGTATGAGGGCGGGGACGACCTCGGTGATTTTCTTCCCGAAGATCAGTATGGCGCGGCAGTCAGCTATGGCCTGTTTGAGAATACATCCCTGTCTCTCGAATATCTCCATGGAGAATTCGAGAATGATGATGAAAGGGATTTAGTGACTACACAACTGGCTGTTGAGTTTTAACTAATTTACCTAATTTACAACACCGGTGTCTTGGCGTATTTGCGCCGGGTCACCGGTTATAATGATTCAAGATTTGTCGAAAGCGTTCACGGGTTCAAAGGTTCAGGGGGTCAGATGTTCAGAGGTTCTGGGCTCAAAGATTATATCCTCATCATTATGCATTATTTTGTAAATCTGTTGTAGGGAAAACCGAACGCTTTTACATTCCCATAAATCCGGAACATTGTATTTGGCAATTATATGGCAAAACCAGCATTTTTTACGAGGACTTCGGATTTTCAATGCCTTTTCGTCCTTAACCCTGAACGTTGAACCCTGAACCTGTGAACGGTTACGATTTGTGCTTATGAGATGTCCGGCCGGATTTATGGATATGAATATGGGAGTGAGGGACCATGGCCTCATCAGAGGAAATCTTTCCCTTTGACATGGCATATATCCTATCCGTGGTTTTTGATAGGAAATCAAAGTTGTGAGAGATAAAAATGTAAGATAGCTCTAATTTTCTTAAAATATATGTTATTTTCTCTTCTGTTTCTTCATCCAGTCCATTGGTAGGTTCGTCAAGGAGAAGGACCTCCGGGTCCATGGCGAGGACCGTGGCCAGAGAGACCAGCCTTTTTTCACCCCCTGAAAGTTTGTAGGTTATCCTGTCCTCAAACCCAGAAAGATCAAGCCTGTCAAGTGTTTCCAAGGCAATGTCCTTTGCCTCTTCCGGCGATTTTCCCAGGTTTAGCGGGCCAAAGGCTACATCTTCGAGGACCGTGGGACTGAATAATTGGTCATCAGGGTCTTGAAAAAGAAGTCCTATCCTTTTTCTGGCCTCCCTAAAATCTTTTTCCTTTTTTGCTTGCCTGCCGAAAAGTTCAACGGTGCCCGAATAGGGTTTTAATAGACCCAGGATAATATGAAAAAGCGTGGTCTTGCCGCTACCGTTTGGCCCCACAAGACCGATCCGGTCCCCGCGGTGGAGATGAAAACTCAGGTTATCCAGCACGGGTTTATCTGCTGAAAATGAAAATGATAACCCTGTTAAATTAATGATCAGGTTGTTATGACCCATTGCAAAACCGCCAATCCTGTAATTGCAGCCGACATCAGGGACAGACAGAAGATATCTTCCATTTTGAGGGAAAATTGTGTTAATGAATGATACTTCTTGTTAAATCCTCTGCAACGCATGGCCTTGTGGATTCTTTCCGCCCGGTCATAACTTCTGACCAGAAGCATCCCCACAAGGTAGGCATAACTCTTGTAGGTGTGCATATTTGTTCGAGGGACAAAACCACGCACCCTCATCGCGTTTGTCAGCTTGCGATACTCCTTATAAATTACATGGATATAGCGGAAAGTAAACAAAAAAAGGTGTGTTATTTTATTTGGAAAATGGAGTTGTCCCATGGCATGGCCCAATGAAAAAATTGGTGTTGTGGACAAAAGAGCAATCATGGACAAAAGAATAGCATTGCTCTTGACCGTAATTTGACCCGCAAGCAATATCCCTTCTTTGGTTGCAATAAACGGCCCTATGGCAAACAATCCCTGGCCTTTGTATGTAAACGGAAGAACAAACCAGAGGAAAAGGATTAATCCATTGACCAATAACAACCTGTAGAAGACTTTTTTTATTGGAAGTTTGGCAATGGCCACAAGAAATAGCGATATGGCCAGTGCGGGAAGCAGTGCTAAGAATCTGCTGGATATGGCAACAATCACAGAGAAAAGTGCAACTACGATAATTTTAACCCTTGGATCCAGGCCATGAATAATGGAGTTGCCCGTAGAAAATGGTTCTTCAATCATCTTGAATTTCTAAACCTCAACCCGGACAAGCCCGCCCTCCTGCCAAGCGGAGTAAGGCGGACGGGCCGGGAAAAATTGCCACAATAAACCAGGCACGAAGACCCGCCCGCCTCGCCTAAGGCGAAGCCGATGGCGGGCAGGCACAAAGGGAAACTATTTTATTTAAAATTATCTTCACCTGCCCTGTTAAATATTGAAAAACCCAGGTCGATTTTTGTTAAAAAGTACCATAGAATATCTATAGTAAGGGAAATATAGAACTTATTTAACAGGATGAACCTTCGTGTCTGGTAGCGAAAATGAACTAATGTTTTTTTTCTCTGTTTTTAAAATATAGTGCAACTCCCATAAGTCCGAAGATATACCCTATGCCCCCGATTATTTCAGTGAGAGAGGGCCCCTTATTCTTGGATTCGGTCATCATTCTGACAATGGGTCTGAGTTTCTTATCCAGGGAATCCTCAACAATCTTCTTCACCTCTTCTTTGCTTAACCCGATAGCTATGGACCCGGAAGCTCGGGCACTTTTTTTCTCCACAATATTGCCTGCTTCGCGAATCTCTGATTCCGGGACCGTCCACTCTGCTTTATGGCCCATGGCGGCATTAAGGACGATCCTTAGATCAGTTAGTTTGGGTATTTTAAAAGAAAATTCCCCTTTATTATCGGTCTTTCCCTCCAGGAGTTTTTTGCCGTCCTTATCAAATATTACAACCGGTGCATTAATGGCTTTTTTCCCCCCGCTAAATTTACTCTCAGTGAAAACAGTGTCTCCCTCAATCCAGGCAAAAATCATCACCTTATGGGCAAGGGCAGGAACATGGCTCCCTGTTAGGATGATAGAGGTTAAAAAAAGAATGAAAAAAGAAGACCGGATATTATAACCCTTTTTCATAAACACCTCCCAGAAGTTCTGGTTTTACCTTCTTCAAAAATGTCACGCAAAAGAGCGTAATGATTCCTTCAATAATCATTACTGGTACGTGTGCCAATAAAATTAGTTTGGCCGCTGATATAAATGATTCCCCTGTGGACAACAAAGCTACTGCCACAAGAATGCCCGAAAGGAGAACAGAGAAAAATCCACAGGCAAAGGCGGCTGCCAAACTCAAAAGCCTGTTTTTTCCTTTTATGAGTCTGCCGAAAACATAGTAACCGATCACAGCAGGTAGGGCCATGGTTACCGTATTAACGCCAAGCACAGTGATCCCACCAAACTGGAAGAGGATTGCCTGAAGCGCTAAAGCGACCAGTATTGAAGGAAAACAGAGCCAGCCCAAAAGGAGCCCGTTTATGCCATTGAGGATGAGGTGGACACTGGATGGACCTATTGGCACATGAATCAAAGATGCCACAAAAAAAGCGGCTGACAGGACCGCCGCCTCCGGAATCTTTTCGTAGTCCATTTTTTTCAACCCTACGGATATTCCGGTTACCGCCAGAGCCGCGCCCGTGACAAGCACCGGTGCGGATAATACTCCCTCGGATATATGCATTTTTTCACCCGTAAACAAAAAAAACCAGGAATACTTACTGGATTTCAATCCATTTGAGCCTTCCTGGCTTTTTTAATTTTTACAGTTAATTTTAAAAGGAGATGTAACGCTAAAAACGCAATTTCTTATTACGCAATGTTAAAAAAGCATTTATAATAGTTAGCAAGGCAATGTCAAGAAAAAAGGGGTTCACCCTGAGGATGAACCCCTCTAAGAGACCTTTGCAAAACGCCCCCTTTTGCTCAATTCCTGCGTCAGGCTCAAATTTTAATCCTCAAAATACCCAATGTATTCCTGTGGTTAAAATTTTCGCCTTCCTTGTTATTGAACAAAATTGAGCATTTTTCAAAGGTCTCTCTAAAAAAAACATCAACAACAGTTTATGCTAATCCTGCAATTTCTTCTTTGATCGTTACCGCGATCTTGTACAGTACAGTCAATACCAGAAAGCCTATGGCCCAAATCCCGATGGCAATAAGAACTTCAGGTATTGTCGGGATATATTCATTTACATGATGCAACGGGTTGGGTACAAACCCGCCGGATATCATTCCCAGGCCTTTGTCTATCCAAGTGCCGATGAATACGGTAATACAGGCTGCAACAAGAACAGTCTCGTTTTTGCGGGTTACCGGATTGACCAGCAGAATAATCGACACCACCATCAGTATCATGGAAGCCCACATCCAGGGCACTAAAACGCCCTTTCCGTGCAATCCCACAAACAGGTACTTTAGATGGTCCATATGTTCCGGTATTCTGCTGTAGAATACCACAAAAACCTCACATAAAAAGAAGAACACATTGACGCTGATGGCATATGCAACAACTTTTGCAAGTGACTGAATCTGTTCCTTGCCAGGATCAAACTTGGTAAATTTTCTGACAATCATGCACAACAGGATTAACAATGCGGGGCCCGCTGCGAAGGCCGAAGAAAGAAAACGGGGCGCCAAAATAGCAGTCAGCCAGAAACCCCTGCCAGGAAGGCCGCAGTACAGATATGCTGTTACCGTATGAATACTAACAGCCCATGGAATCGAAATATATGATAAAATCTTTAACCAGTGTGCCGGAGCAACATTGTTACGTTCCGCTTCAAGCACTTTCCAGGCAATAATAATATTCAGCAAAAGATACCCGTTTAACACGATCATATCCCAAAAAAGGACTGAATTGGGTGTGGGGTGCAAAAGGACATTCATGATTCTTATCGGCTGGCCCAGATCCACAAAAATAAACAGGATACACATAATAACGGACGCAACCGCTAAAAATTCTCCCAGAATGGTAATCCTGCCAAACGCTTTATAATTATGCAGATAATAGGGAAGGACAACCATTACAGCCCCTGCAGCAACGCCGACCAGAAATGTAAATTGGGCGATATAAAATCCCCACGATACATCTCTGCTCATGCCTGTAATCCCAAGACCGAAACTGAATTGCCATAGATAGCAGATAAAACCAACGCCGATGACGGCCAAAAGTGTTGCTATCAAACCATAGTATTTCTTGCTTCCAGTTAGCGCTTTTTCAAGCATATCCACCTCATATAATATAGAAAACTGATGGGCCCGTACCCAGGGCCGGTTTGCGACGAATTGTATAATTGGTTTTTAACAGTTCTCTGACTTCCGATTCAGGATCATCCAGGTCTCCGAAGGTAAGTGCACCGTTGGATGCCTCTACACAGGCCGGCATTTTCCCCACCGCCAGTCTTTCCGCACAGAAATTACATTTTTCAACAACACCTTTTGTCCTTGTGGGAAATTCAGGATTCTGTTCCTTGATAAAGGGACGCGGATCCCTGAAGTTGAAACTTCTCGATCCATAAGGGCATGCCGCCATGCAGAATCTGCAGCCAATGCATCTATGAAAATCCATCAATACAATTCCGTCTTCGCGTTTAAAGGTTGCCTTTGTAGGACAAACCCGGACACATGGAGCATTTTCGCAATGATTGCAAAGAGTTAAAAAAGGTAACTCCCTGAGCCTTTCATCTACAAATTCGTGTTCTTGGGTCGGAAATTCATGTTCAAATTCTTCGGCCCAGATCCACTTGATCTCATGATTTATATTTTCAAATTTGGGGATATTGTGGATTTTATCGCAAGCCTCAATCATCGGTTTAAGATCTTCCTCTGACTGTAATTTGCGGGTATCAATTACCAAGCCCCATCTTTTGGCGGTCAGTGCGTCTTTGCCTTTCTTGATTTCAGGCGTGGCTGCTGCCTCATGCTCACCGGACGAGGCCAGCACATCAAGTACCGGCTTGGCCCCTAAACCGAGCGCTGAAACACCGGCTATTTTTAAAAATTTTCTTCTGCTGCTTTTCATCACTTAGCCTCCTTTGGATCGATGTGACACTCCCAGCAGTAGGGGCTTACCGAAGCATAATCGTGGCATTTGTCACAAAATTCAGCCTTTTCCGCGTGACAATCCAAACAGGTATTGGTAAGACTCATATTAAATTCCTTTCCACTGCTGCCTACATAGATCCTTTTGGCGTCTCGTACAACCGTATCCCTCCATTCATTAAGAAGCTGCATATGTTCCATCTTCATGTATGCTTTGGGCATGACACACTCTTTGGCGGCTTTGGCTTTGTCAGAAATTTTGGGTTCGGGTGCCGGAGCGGCATTCCCAAGGTTGAACCAGAACGGAAAGGTTATCACACCCACAAAAATGCAAAGACCTATAATAACCATTCCTTTATCATATATCTTTTTATTATTCGTCATCCTCATCCTCCATTCCCGGCAACGGTTCATTGCGCAGATCTACCGTTCGCTTTTTTTCTCCGGGCAAAATCAGGGCATTGGCCACCAGCTCGTGAACACCGCAGTTATCCACTTCAGGAAGCCAGTACTCCAATGCGGTGGGAAACGCCGCTCTGTCAATGGCGCAGATACACGACAGCATATTCACACCATGTTTTTCGTGAACATATTTGACCGCATTGAGTCTGGGCAGAGCGCCCTGCATCCTCAGCTCCATGTTTTCTCCGGCATTCAGACCCGCCCCGCTGCCGCAACAAAACGTCTGTTCCCGGATGGTGTTAGCCGGCATTTCGTAAAAATGATTACATACGTTTTTGATGACATAACGAGGTTCTTCCAGCAATCCCATGCCTCTGGCAGGGTTGCATGAATCATGAAAAGTGACTTTCAAATGGTCGTTTCTGGAAGGATCCAAATCAAGCTTTCCGTGCTTAATAAGGTCGGCGACAAACTCACAAATATGAACCATTTTGGTGGATCTGGCATTTTCGAATTTGGTGCCGGTAATGGGTGACACCGGTTCTTCCAGAAAATCAGCGGGACCGTTCATGGTATCCATGTACTGGTGAACCACCCGCCACATGTGACCGCACTCTCCGCCCAGTATCCATTTTACACCCAGTCGTTTAGCTTCCGCATACATTTTTGCATTCAGTCGTTTCATCATCTCATGTGACGTAAAAAAACCAAAATTTCCGCCTTCGGAAGCGTAAGTGCTCCAAGTGATTTCAAGACCATATTTCTCCTGTAAAAAGTGAAACAGCATCATGTATCCCATACAGGTAAACGTTCCGGGGTCGGCAAAAACATCACCGGACGGGGTAATAAAAAGGATATCGGCCTTCTTTTTCATGAAATGGGGTTTTACACGGACTCCGCAAACTTCTTCGATTTCATCGGTAAAGAAATCTATCATATCCTTGTAGGCATGGGGCTGAATTCCAAGATGATTTCCTGTTCTGTAACAAAATGCCACCGGGGCTGCAATCCAGTCGATATTCAGCCCAATGAGATTCAGTAATTCCCGGCCGAAAATGGTAATCTCTGCCGTATCAATGCCGTACGGGCAGAAAACCGAGCAGCGACGGCATTCCGTACATTGAAAAAAGTAATACCACCATTCTTTTAACACCTCCAGGGTCAGTTCTCTGGCACCATAAGCTTTTTTGGCTTTCTTTCCGAATAATCCGAGAATGTTACCGGCGGTGGTGAAATCATTTCTATAGACCGAACGAAGCAATTCGGCCCGCACAACCGGCATGTTTTTGGGATCGCCGGACCCGATAAAAAAATGGCATTTGTCAGCACAGGCGCCGCAACGCACACAAATGTCCATAAAGATTTTCACGGAACGAAATCTGTCGAGCCGCTCCTTAAAGCCTTTGTGAAGTATTTCCTGCCAGTTTTCGGGAAGCTGCCAGTCTTCATCAAAACAACTCCAATCTCTTGGATTGGGGAAACCTACATATTCAAGACGATCAGGCTTAGCAGCATGGCATGCAATCCCTCTCCTGATTTCGACAGGGGTGTCCATCCATCCCGTAGGGGAAGGTTTATGGTCTATTTTTGATAAAAATTCATCCGGACTTGGAAGTTCTGACATTACTTACTCCTTTTCCTTTGGTTCCTCCGGCGTTTTCGCCGCTAACGGTTTTACCACGGGCAATCCTACTCCGACCATCTTCTCCCTGAACTCGTCTTCATACTGTTCATATGTGTGAACTTCGACAGGGTAATTCCATGGATTAATATGTCTTTTAAAACGGTTGTTGTTGACCATGTTTCGGGTGGGACTCATAAAAATTCCCCCCAGATGCATAAGTTTGCTGAAGGGAAAATAGGCTAAAAGAACACTGACAAAAAATAGATGTACATAAAAAATGCTACCGATTCCTTGGGTAATATGGGGCTTAAAGGTTACAAGGCTCATGGTAAACTCTTTAACACCCACGATATCCACCTTTGTAAAATAGCGCATCAAGATTCCGGTAAACGCAATGCCAATAATCAAAAACAGAGGAAAATAGTCCGAAGCCAGTGAAATAAATCTCATCTGCGGAATATATATTCTTCTTAAGAACAAGAAAATTAAAGCACCCAACAAAACCACGCCGGAAATTCTAAGTTCCGGCAGGCCGATCTGAAGAAAACCGTCCAGTTTTGCCACTAATTCCACCAAAGCCGGAACCGGTTCCGTAAAGAATCGAAGATGTCTGAATAGCACAACGAAAAAGGTCCAGTGAAATGCCAGCGAAAAGAGCCACAGCCACTTTTCCCATTCATAGGAAAGCTTATCGCCCTCTTTTAACGCCATTTTTGTATTTCTGAATAATGACCGAAAAAAAACGACCTCCAGAAACATGCGGATAATAACGCCGCCAGTCGTGGTGGGGTTGTCAATGCTGTTGGGCTTGATCCAAGGCAAAGATTTTTCCTGACCGCAGGTTGTGGGAATGCGAAAAGGAACCGGTGAACGGGCCCAATCTATAATGCGATTTATAAATCCCAAAATAAAAATAATTAAGGCAAGATAAGGTATGATAATACCAAAAAATACCTCGCCCCCCGGCAACATAGCGCCCACATAGGCAAGCAAAAATAAAACAATAACCGCTATGAGGGAATACATGTAACTTATATTCATTATACCATTACCTCACTCTGAGACCTTTGCAAAACGCCCCCTTTTGCCCGATTCCGACGTCAGGCTCAAATTTTAATCCTCAAAATACTCAATGTATTCCTGTGGTTAAAATTTTCGCCTTTCTTGGCCTTGAACAAAATTGAAAATCTTGCAAAGGTCTCACTCAATGGCCCCATAACAACATATAAAGTTTATCCAAAATCGTTTCACACAGCTTTTTTTACAAATGATTTTGCAAAAAACTTATATATGGTTTGAAGCCTCCTTACACATTAATATTAGGTTTAATGTCCGGTTCATCCACCGGCCAGTCTCTAACCAAACCCGCTCTCTTAAAAGCCTTATAAGTTGAGTTTCTCATCTCATTGGCTTTGAGGTCGTAAATCTTTTCCTTGCATTGCATATAAAGGTTAAACGCAATCATGACCAATTGATCGATTTTTGACTCGAACAACAGCAGTTCATTGAAAAGCTGTTCTTCCAAAGCCTCCTTTTTTATGTTTTCTCTAATGGCCTTTTTTAAAAGAAAGATGAAACTTACAGCTTGCGAAGGGGAAAAATTCTGAATAGCCCTGATCCTGACGATAGGATCGAGGAAGGAGGTTATAATTTCATAATCCATTTCCTTAAGGAGTTCATTAAATAATGCTTCCAATCCAAGGGATACGGTTCTTCCAACAGGGTTGGCAAAAGGATCTTTCTGCCTTTTTAGAAATGACGCGGTGTCGGGGGGATAAGTTTCAACTGCTAACGTAAACCAGTTTTTTATAATTGCGGTTTTTCTTTGCGCCAGTAGATTATTGAGTCTCATATTCAGTGCCGCTCCACATGATAAGATATATATAAGAGAAATCACATTTAAAAAAGGTCCTATAAACATTTTGTAAATTCATGTCAAGGACAAATAAAAAAAAATGTGAAATAGGGAAAGTTTTTTTTCAGAAAATATTTCGTGAGAAATAGGGGCTAATGTTATTTCCGCCATGATGCAAAAGAACGGCTCACAAATTGCGTCTAAAATGTTACAGATTATTTATTTATGTTCAAACCGAATTCGACTATTTTGGACAAAAGAGTATTACGATGTATTCCAAGTCTCTCTGCCGCTTTTTTTCTATTGTCATTGACGTTTTCAAGAATCTCGGAAATGTAATTTTTCTCAAATGCACTAACCGCTTGTTTAAGGGTCATATCCTTAATTCCTATTTTATCGATATTAAAAGTTGAAATATCTTTAAGATAAATCGTAGGACCTTCTGTAATAGTAAATAATCTTTCCACCAGGTTTTGAAGCTCTCTGACATTTCCCGGCCAATCATATTCCATTAATATTTGAACCGCTTCTTTGGAAAATCTTTTGGGAGGTTTTCCGGCATTCCTGGCATTTAACTCCAAAAAGTGGTTTAACAGCAGTGGGATATCCCCCTTTCTTTCTCTTAAGGAGGGCAATTCGATGGGAAAAACAGCCAGTCTATAATAGAGATCTTCACGAAATGCTTCTTGCAGAATCAAATCTTTGAGGTTTTTATTCGAAGATGCCACAAACCTGACATCAACCTTTACAACCTTGGTACTGCCTAATCTTTCAAATTCTTTTTCCTGGATAATTCTTAGAAGCTTAGCCTGCATGTTGATATCAAGAGAATCAATATCATCCAAAAAGATCGTCCCTTTATCTGCAATTTCCAGTTTGCCGACAGTGGTGTTGGTGGCCCCGGTAAATGCACCCCTGTTGTGACCGAAGATTTTACTCTCCATCAGGGTTGCCGGTATGGCAGAACAGTTAATAACCACAAACGGTTCCTTATGCCTCAATCCCCGGTTATGAATGGCTCTGGCAACCAGTTCCTTGCCTGTACCGCTTTCCCCCTGTATAAGTACGGTACCATCACTTTGAGAAACAATTGATATTAATTCAAAAATTTTTCTCATTTTTTCATCTTTGCCAACCATCTTTTCAAATGAGTGATATCGTTCAAGTTCATCCTTCAGATAGGCAACTTCTTTTACAAGGCTTCGTTTTTCCATGGCCCGCTTGATTACGGTCAAAACATCATCCACTATAAAAGGTTTAATAATATATTCATAAGCCCCCATTTTAATCGCCTTTACCGCGGTTTGAACTTCATTAACCGCTGTTACCATAATTATTTCTGTATTGAGATCTGCTTCCTTGAACTTTTCAAGAAGGTTAAGACCTTCACTATCTGGCAAAAGGATATCGAGCAGAACCAGATCGACTTTATTTTTTATAAAAATATCAATTGCTTGATGCCCTGTACTGGCCAAAAGCACATTATAATCATCCTTTAAGACCATGTTGAACGATTGGCGAACGCCATTTTCATCATCAACAACAAGAATCGTATGATTTTTTTTCATGTCCAATTCGCTCTTTATTTATTTTCTGCCAGTCGGATATCAGACGGGTTAAAAATATCAGGAAACTTAAAACAATTGCAAAATAAGCAAATTTTATGCCATGGTTTCTGGATCCTTTCTGAAACAGACTATGTTAACTTATTATTATGTTATGATTAATTCGGTGTTAAGATCATGCAAAATATATCATCATAAAATTTTATTTTCGTCAATCACAGAGTGTTCAAAACAAAAATGCACAGAAAAATGTGCGCGATGCACATTTTTCTGTGCATTCCTGATAGCTCATTCTCTATCAATGCACTTTGTATATGTATTATAATTTTTACGTTCCCCTAACTTTTGTTATATATGTTCATATACATGTGACATGCCTTTTACCAAGAATCTTCCATAAATTCTCAGATAACCGCCATGTTATAATAGCTTTGTTTAACTCTGAATCACATCTATCAGGCAGATTTTGGCACGTTTTTTGAATTTTTTTTGAAAATGTGGGTAAAATATCAATCAAAGAGAATTGATAAACATCATAGGTTCAGCCTGAATATATCATAAAGAATAGTGCGCTAAATTGATCAGTTGCTTCTCTATTTCACCTTTATTTCCATCTTGATGTTATCAATTATTTCCTAAGTTCAAATTCAGCAGACGGGGAAAACTTTCAAAAAACATAACGATAAAGGAGGGATTACCATGAAGATAAATTTGAGTTCTTTTCTACAATGGCCATTTAACATTTTCATGTGCAGGATACTGGGGTGGAAAATCACTTTTTTTTACATGAGCATTTTAGGGAAATTATATTTTTTCTTTAACAAAAAAGAAAAATGGAAAATCAAAAAGGCTGTTAAAACGGTTTTTACATGCCGTAAAAACCGATCCGAAATAAAATCTATTACAAGAGACGTTTTCCGAGGCATATTATCTCATTATTTTGAAAAATTTTTTAATGCCTTTTCCACAACTGAAACCTGGAAAGCCTTTTTCCAAACACACATAGAAAGTCAAGGTATAACCTCTATAAATCAGGCACTTAGCAAAGGCAAGGGTGTCCTTTTAATTACCGGTCATCTCGGGGGGGTCGAATTTATCCCGGGTTATTTAGCTGCAAATAATTACCCGGTAACCATTGTGGTGAAATTTAAAACAAACCGGCTTCGGGAAATATCAAATCAACGTGCTGACAAAGTTTCAGCCAGATTTATTGACCCGGACAAGACACCAAATATCATGAAAGCAATTTTTGACAATCTGAAAGAAAACCGGGTTGTCATAACCCAGTGTGACGAAATAGATGAATGGAGACCCTGTCGTAATAATAAAATAGATTTTCTAGGCAAGCATATTCATATGGACAAAACAATAAATATTATATCAAAAAGGTGTAAAGCTACTATTGTTTTTGGAGCTATGCACAGAGATTCCCGGCGTCGATATAAATTTATAATATCTTCCTGGGAAGAAATGACAAAACAGTATCAGAGATCCATGGAAATGTCCATTGGAGAGGTAGTGCTGAAATTTATGGAACATTATATATACAAATTTCCTGAAGAATGGTATCAATGGAAAAAATATCCGAAATTAGATACGTTTACGTCAACTGATGTGGCAGCAGAAACACCGGCATTGATCCCTGTGCTTGAACCTTCTCTTGTTTGATTCTGATGTCGGATATTATAGGATATTACAATGTTTTTGTTTATTGAACCGATTTCAAAAAATACAGGGATGTATGTTCCTGCTTATCCGTTGCCTATTCTGGAAATCTCGAGTTTTATAAAGATTAACAGACCCGACATAGCCATTAAGATTGTTTCCATATCCATGGATTACGGACTGCCCCTTGTCAAAGAAGGAAAGGAACAGATCTACCGGGAATTCTTAAAAGACCTATCACAATTAAAACCAAAGGGGGTGGGTATTTCATGCACGGCAATCTCCCAGGCAGAAGAGGTCATTGATCTGTGTAATCTTATAAAGGCATTCGATCCGGATATCTTTATTTTTTTAGGGGGGTATTTCCCGACCATTTACTATGAAAAGATCTTTTCCATAACATCGGCAGTTGATTTGATTGTGTTGGGTGAAGGTGAAGAATCTTCACTTAAGATCGTTGAACTTCTACATGCGGAAAAAAATCCGATCACGGAAGATATCCCCAGTATTGCATGGAAAAAGAATGGTCAAACATGTTTAACTCGGAGAGGAAAACGTTTTGATCTCTCTAAAAAAGCGCTGCTTAACCTTGATTTATTAATGTATCCCGGAGAGTATGATATTCTGCCGTATGCGTTCAGCAGGGGCTGTGCTTATGGGTGTAATTTTTGCATGGAAGAATTTATACGACCCCACAGAAGAAAAGTGCCGTCTGAAATAATTTATAACGACTTGAAGAATTTGACAGATAAGATTAATGCCCATACCCTGCTGGTCAGTGATGCTCTCTTTAAGTCTTTTTATCTGTTTCCATTTCTGAGATCATTGGGAATGAAAGTTAATTTTGAAAGTCGTTGCGATGTGCTCGATCCTTCCTTGATCCCCGGTATTGCAGATGTGTGTGGCATTATTGCCCTTGGCTTTGAATCGGCCAGTTACAACACGTTAAGACGCATGAATAAGGTTAAAAACAAATCTCACTATGAAAAATATATTGCAAATACCATAGCTATTTTCAAAGAAGCTGCCCGAAATGAAATTCCGATGATAATTTTCATGATTGCCGGGTATCCGGGTGATACGGAAAAAGATCTTAAAGAAAGTCTTGTCTTTGTCCAAAATTTGTCCAAATACAAAGGTCCGGGCGGACATATCTTCAAGGTCGGGGAATGTCATGTATATCCCGGAACAAAGATTTATGACCTTGCGATTTCTTTGCCGGATGTTGTTTTTGATAATGACGGCGTTTTTGGACAGAACATTGTCAGGCGGCCGTCGAAAAATGTGAATTTTGAGACTATTCTTAATTATAATACAAAAATATTTAAACTTTCCAATTACACACAAAAAATAAAAAAAGCACTGTTAAATATTATGCCTTTTTTCAGACTTCCGGCTCGGGCTTTAAGGGATGATTCCGTACCCAACCAGTGTTTCAGAGACAGCAACAGATCAATATTTAACGTACAAGGAGAAAGCCTTTCAATTTTTAAAAAATCGGCGCCCAAGTTAACCGAAAAATATAAAAAATTGATGTCAGGTCAAAGAAGTACCCGAAATTTACCCTTATAAATTTTGGTGGAACTTTGCCTTCCCAGCATGTATTTCAATCCGGGCGGGAGCAAATCCATTAAGGATAAGTTTTTGACGTATAAAAAAGGTCAATAAAATGGAAAGGGAAACAAGCTGCATAAACTCCAGAGCAATCCTTGATTATTTTAAAAAATATAATGACGGTGACTGCAGTGCTCTTTTTAAGAATCTTGATCCAGAAATTGATGCGCTTCAGGATCCTGAGTGTTATTTAAGAGATCCCAACAACTGGATTTCCTGCAGTGTTATTTCAAAGTTATACAAAAGAGTGGCATTAATTCTTAATGACGAAATGGCGGCTTATAAAATCGGCAGGTATGCTACAGAAAACATTTCTCTTGGATACGCTCAGCGTATTATATTCAAGGCATTCTGGTCTGTTAGAAAAGCGCTCAAGCATGCCCAGAAAATAAATGACCGCTGGAATAAAAGCAAGACAGTTGAGCTTGTTGAACTTAAAAAAAATGAGGCAATTGTACGATTACACTGGGTTCCTAATATGGATGTAACTAAAGACATATGTCTGTATAATCAAGGAACTTATACGTCCCTGCCGTTAATATGGAAAGCAAACCCCGCTGTTTTAAAAGAAACGTGTTGTTATTTTGATGGGAGTCCATACTGTGAATACCATATAAAATGGCCTTTCAAAAACAGATTTCATGAGATATTTTCAAGGTTTTTCACATCAAAATCGGTTCTTATGGAAACCATAACGGAAATGGAAGAAGATAAAGCGATCATCGAACAAAAATATGAGGAAGTCAACCTTCTGAATATAGAGCTTAACAAAAGAATCAAACAACTTGAAGCCATACAGGAAACCGGTAAGGCGATCCTGTCTTTGCTGGATCTGGAACAACTCCTTTCGGTAATCATGAACCTTTTATCCAACGTATGCCGAATCAACCGTGCCGTAATTATGCTTGTTAATGAAGACAGAGGGTTTCTTGAATACATTCACGGTATTGGTGTTAATGGTGGAATGCCGGAGGCCATTAAAAATTACAAGGTTTCTTTAAACCGTTTAAGTAATATTCTTGTCAGGGTAACCAATACGGGACGGCCGGAATATGTGCCTGAGGTAAAAAGCTCAACCCTTAGAAAAGAGAACATTATATTGACCCACAGCAAACCGACTTCAGTGTATGTAATTCCCCTTATCACTCGGTCCAAGGTGATCGGTATTATTGCTACGGATGCGGTTGATGGAAAGGGTGTCCCCAGAGAAACCCGCGAGACACTGCAAGTTTTCGCACCTCAAATCGCCATCGCCATAGAGAACGCGAAACTTTACAGCAGGCTTCAAGAACAGATGGAGGAACTCAAGCAATCCCATGCCCTCTTGCGCCGGTCCGAAAAATTTTCTTTTTTAGGAAATCTGGCAGCAAGACTGGCCCATGAGATCAAGAATCCTTTAACAGCCATTGGAACTTTCATCCAGATGATGCCGCAGAAATACAATGATGAAGAATACCAAAAAGACTTTCATAAGATTGCAATGGAAGAGACACGCCGGATAAATAATCTTATTACAGAGCTTCTGGACCTGGTCAACACAAAAAAATCGCACATGGAGTTAAATGATTTGCATAGATTGATTGATACAATGATTATTTTGATTTCACCACAAAGTAATGCCAAGGAGATTGATGTCTCCTGTCAATTTGATCACAATATCGGGAAAGTCTGGATGGACTCCGAAAAGATGAAACAGATTATTCTCAATCTGCTTTCCAATGCAATCGATTTTACTCCTGAAGGAGGGAAAATCGAGTTAATTACAAAAAATTGTACCGAAAAGGGAAAACAGGACACAATCAGCATTGAGATTAGAGATAATGGCCCCGGAATTCCACTTGCTCATATTGACAGGGTGTTTGATCCTTATTTTACGACTAAGCATAAGAGTAATATGCACAGTGGTACTGGTCTTGGGCTTTTTATCGCCCATCAGAATATGCAGGATCATGGTGGGACCATAGAAGTAAAAAGTAAGATTAATGAAGGGACAGTATTTATATTGAACATGCCTGTCAACAATTCCAACCGATCATTACATTCGATTGATACAAGGAAAAAATAGTGCGAATCAACAAAGTCATAATACATCAGGTAAGACTAGATTTTTTATTCGATTTTTCTCATTTTTTAAGAAAAAGGTCTTATGTTAATAATATCATTGTCGAAATCATAGCTGAACATGGAGAAATAACAGGATATGGAGAAGGTGCTCCCAGATCTTACGTCACTGGTGAGTCATCAGAAAGTACCGCCAAAAGCATTCGCCATTTCATACAGCAAGACACTTTCCCCAAGGAATTGAATAATATTTCCCAGATATGGAATTTTATCGATAATATTACGAGTGGACGGGAGCATAATGCTGCAATTTGCGCCCTTGAAACAGCTCTATTAGATACTTTAGGCAAAAGCCAAGATCGACACATTATAGACTATTTTTCCAAAGATTTTATTACTGAAAATGTTTATTATGGCGCCGCAATCCCGCTGGATAATAAGCAAAGGATAATAGAACTATCTCGATTGATTAAAGAAAAAAAAATAAATAAGTTGCGGCTGAAACTGGGCAAAGATTTCGAACAAAACAAGGAGATAGTCGAAACGGTTCACTCGGTGTTTGGAGGAAATCATGATCTTAGGGTGGATATCAATTGTGCATGGGACCGTAAACTTGCCTTTAAGCACATTCCATTGATTAAAAACTACAAAATCAAAGTTGTTGAACAGCCTATGGTGCCGAAAGAACCGGACATTCCCGATTTTGCCGGCATTATGCAAAATGAGGGTGTGATTTTGATGGCCGATGAGTCGGCATGCTCATTAGTCGATATGGAAAAGATCGCTAAAGAGGGCTATTATAAAATGATCAACGTAAGACTATCCAAATGCGGCGGATTTAGAAATTCTCTTAAGATAATTAACTACTTACGGACGAACCGGATTCTTTTCCAAATTGGATGTCAACTGGGCGAATCAGGCATTCTTTCTGCTGCAGGCAGAGTGCTCTGTCTTCTCTGTCGGGATGCCGTTTACTATGATGGTTCCTATGACGAGTACATGTTAAAGGAAAATACTACAGTTGAAAATGTATCTTTTGGGCCGGGTGGCAAGGCGGGTCCTTTAGAAGGTCCGGGATTGGGCGTTAAAGTTAGCCCTCAAAGCTTAAAAAATATATGCAAAGATTCCCATATGATATCAATATAAAACGTAATATCTCAATAAATTATGGATTCGGCTCAATATCACCATTTAATACCTGAATCTTGCACGAGTCGGAGGCTTTCATATGCAAGGCACTTAAGGGCGAAGTCATAGTAAAACTATTACGAGCCCTTAATAACGCAGCAGATGGAAGCCTCCGGTTTGCCCTTTGCGTGAAAATTAATGAATAAAAAAGGTTATCATCAGATTTAACATCTGGGTAAAACATATGATTCTATACTATTGTTTAAACCCGCTTTAACTCAGTCTTTACAAACTCTCATTAATTTTTATGCAAAATTCAGGTAATACACCAGAACTCTTATTGAGAAGGCCAGTTACTAAGAACTCTTAATCTTTTTGAAGGTAACTATGTGCCCAAACTTAAGTTATACTCACTGGAAAGCGGAACATAAACTTATCCTTGAAAGCTTTTGTGATAAAAATATTATCATGTTGTTTTCAGGAGGCAAAGATTCGTCTGTCGCTATGTATTTTATCCATAAGGCAAAAAAAGAATTTGGGTTCGATTTTACGGTACATGCAGGAACCTTTCCGATTCACAGATATACTATTAAAGAGAAAAAAGGGATAGAATCTTATTGGATTAAACAGGGTGTAAGTATAATTTGGCATGATATGGGAAAGACGGATGACGACCTTAAGAATTCAGAAAATCCATGTTTTTTATGTCAAGAGCGAAGGAAAAACCTACTTAAGAGCATTTTGACCCACTCGATAAAGGACTGGCACAGCCTTGTTCTCATCGTGGGTTACTCTCTTTGGGATATTGTAAGCTATTCCTTAGAGCATTTGTTAAGTGATATTTTTTCTAATCCTGATCAAGGGATAGGCGTTGAAAAAAATAAAAGATTCAAGGAAACAGCTCAGCGTTTTTACCCGCTCTTAAAGATGAAGGGTGGGTATCAGGTTTTTAGACCTTTGATTAAATATAACAATGATGATATCCTGAAAGTAATTATTCAGAAAAACATCCCAACACTTTCAATTTCCTGCAAATTTAAAGATTTCAGACCAAAGAGGATTTTAGAAAAATACTACGAAAAGATGGGCATGCGCTTTAATTATAATCAATTGATTGATTTTGCCATAAAATCTCTCGACCTTCCAGATATTTCTTTTTACACCTCCATTGAAAAAGAAGATTATCTACTTAATGTTTTTTAATCATCAGCATCAGATTGTCAGCGCCAGTCTGAAAATATCACCATTTGATACAACAGAACTTATTAAGAAGTTACTGTTTTAACTGTTCTGCTGGAATGAACTCCGGATAGCATCCTGAAATCAGTGAAAAACAGCCCTGTTATTGACCCTACGGGAAAGGCAATGGCGCCGCATCTCCAGCGTTGTCAAGGGCTTGCTGGTGTTGTCCACAGCAGATGGAAATGAGATTGTGAATTCGGCAATTTATGGTAGACCCCATATTATGGAAGACGGTTCGTTGGCCTTTATCATGATGGATCGGTTGACGCATAAAAACATCCGGTCCAACCCTTCCGCACCGTATCTGTTTCGGTAAGACGGTCCGGCATACCATGGGAAAAGGTTATGTTTGACTAGGATTCGAGAGGAAGATAATTCTGAGTTGATTTCTTTGCTGAGCCGAAGAACTTACCCTTCCGATAAGGATCGCAGAGAAAGAAAGTTTCTGGTTTTTTTTAAACTGGAAAAAGAACGTCCGTTGGTCGGTAGCTGAGAATACCGATGAAAACAAACGAACAACTCCGGTGATTATTTTTTTCACTTCCATGTGAGTTTTTTTAATAAAGGAAATGAAATGACTCGAATTTTGGCTATTTATGGCAGTCCCAGACTACAAGGAAATACTGCAACGTTGCTCAAACGCGCCGTTAGCGGAGCTATTGATGCCGGCGCTGAAGTCGATGAAATGAGTCTAAGAGACTCGAAGATGTTGCCCTGTCTTGAAATTTACGGTTGTAAAAATGAAGGAAAATGCGTTATTAAAGATGATTTTCATCACGTTATTGACCAAATCCTGTTCGCTCAAGGATTGATGCTTGCCAGCCCCATATTTTTTTTATACGGTCAGCGCTCACACGAAAATATTAATGGATCGTTGTCAATCACTTTGAGTTAAAAAATACTGGATTGACAAGGTTCCTTACGATCAATGGAAGCCCATACGAAAGGGTCTTTTTATTTCAGTCGGCGCCACTAAAGGTAAAAAGCTCTTTGACGGAACCCTTTTGACAATCAAGTACTTTTTTGATGTGTTAGACATGGAGCTTTGGCGATCACTTTTATATCGCAGCCTGGACTTTGAGAATGATGTTTTAAAGCACCCGGAATATCTTGAAGAAGCATATCAGGCCGGCAAAGAATTTGCTAAAGCGCTTTGAATAACCCGCCGGTCTGAACGGAGAACATAGAGATCAGACGGTCATCTTTTTCAAAAAAAATGATATATTTTGCTGCTGATCATTCATAAGACTATTTCCTGAATTTTGCATAAAAATTAATGAGATTTTTTAAACGGCTTAATTGGAGCGGGTATAGACAAAATCACACAATCCCAGTTTTTACCCAAATGTTAAATCGGATGATGATCTTTTTTATTCATTAATTTTCACCCGAAGGACGTTATAAGAAAAACATCCTGATTGCTGATATAAACATCAAAAAGGAAAATTGAAATGAATATAACCAAAGCCAAAGAAATTTTAGGGCAAAAATTTGCTTTTACATCTGAGTTCGCGAATACGGTCATTCAAGATTTGAAATTGCCGAAACATGCGAAAATCTTAGATGTGGGAACCGGGATCGGTAGTATGGCAATAACGCTTGCATTAAATGGCTATAAAGTATTAACGGGGGAGCCTAAAGATGATAACTCCGATTATGCGAAAGAAGATTGGCTCAATAATGCCAAAAAAGTAAATGTTGATCATTTGATTCAATTTAAAGCTTTTGATGCCAAAGATATGCCATTTGAGCATAATACGTTCGATGCGATTTTCTTCTTGGGGTCTTTACACCATATCGATAGGAAGCATCGAGTCAATGTATTACAGGAATGTATCCGTATATCTAAATCCAATGTAATTATTTGTTTTTTAGAACCCAATCAAAAGACGATTAAAATGATTAAGGAAAAAAATCCTTCCCATCCTGATGCGGCCGATCCGAATGAATATATTCAGGGGCTTAATTTGGCATCACAGAAAATGGAGGGAGCTTTTTTTGATGCATTTATCTTTCAAAAACAGTGAAGGATATACCCTATGTTGATTGGAATATTGACGGATAACTGAATCGGATTATTATAATGACGATAACCAATTTATGGTTGTAATATTTTCAACGATATAGAAGAACTTTGGACTGTACAGGACCTAACTTTAAATATAAAATATATTTTTCTTTTCAAAATTTTTCATGCAGTTTTTAAATGATACTTAATATTGCAAATTCAGAACACTGTGTTTATATTAATGACATTCTAACTTGGTAATGACCTAAGATATAACGTGCTTGAATTTATGACATGACAAAGACGGCTGTAATAAATTTGAATAGGCCTGGTTTTAGAATGAAAGAATGATTGAAACATTTAGTGCGGCCAGCCAGAAAAAAGAGTCTTTTGATGCAGGAAAAGAAGCAACAGAAATGGCTGTAAACAAATTATCCAAAATGCCAAATATTTTTTGGGTGTTTGGTGCTATTTCCTATAATCAGGAAAAGCTTTTAGAGGGAGTCAATTCAGTTATTCCCGGTACTCCGGTTATTGCTTGTACAACAGATGGTAAAATATCTACACTTGGATTAAGTACGGACTCTGTGGTTGTCCTTGCATTGGCATCGGATCAAATAAAGTTTACTACTGTGGCTGTTGATTTCTTATCACAGGATTCATTTAAGGCCGGGATTAAAGTGGGAAACCAATTTATTAATACCAACATCAAATATATGCAGATTTTCTCCGATGGACTTTTGGGAAATGGATCAAAAATAGTTGAGGGAATACAAAAAGTCTTCGGTAAAAGTATCAGTATCGCGGAAGGAACAACCGGGGATGGGAGTTTGTTTACCCGTACCTACCAGTATCACAACTATAAGGTCTTAACCAATAGTATTGTAGGCGTGGGGTTTGAAGGAAAATATTCTTTTATCACAGGAGTCAGTAGTGGTTGGACACCAATCGGCATGGCAAAAAAAGTAACAAAATCAATTGGCAACGTGGTTTATGAATTGGATGGCCAGCCAGCTTTGAATGTTTATAAAAAGTTTTTGGGTAAACACGCATCCTTGTTACCGGCTGTTGGTGTTGAGTATCCTTTAGGATTATCAGGGCCTCAAGGGGATGTTGAGGAGGATGGATATTTTTTGTGCCGGGCAACCATGGGCGTGGATCATGAAAAAGGTTCCATTACTTTTGCAGGGGATGTGCCTCAGGGAGCTATGGTAAAAATAACTATGGGTAATGATCTTGATGTTATAAAAACTGCTAAAAAAGCAGCACAAAGCGCATTAGACCAATTTAAAAAAATAAAAACATTCAACCTAAAGTAGCATTCCTTTACTCCTGTATGGCCAGAAAGATTGTTCTTGGCTCCAGAACCAATGAAGAGATTTTGGCAGTCAAAGAAGTTATAGGAAAAGATTTTCCTATTATCGGCTTTTACACTTATGGTGAATATGCGCCCATAGGAAAACAACATTTGTCCTGTTTGCATAACGAGGTTGCGACAATAACAATAATCAGTGAATAACAAATCTAATGAATGACATAGAAGAAAAGATCAATCGGTTGGAGTATCAGCTCCAGCAATCGGAACGAAGGTCTGAAGTGTTAAGCAATATGCTAAAAGAAGCTGTTAATGAATATGAAAATTCACTGGAAGAATTAAGTGAGGCCAAATTGCAGGCTGAGGAGGCGAACCGCGCCAAAAGCGAGTTTTTGGCGAACATGAGCCACGAGATTCGTACACCCATGAACGGTGTGATCGGAATGATCGGACTTTTGATGGATACGGTAATGACGGCGGAACAACGAAATTATGCCGAGATGGTAAAAAACAGCGCAGATTCTTTGTTGTCTATAATCAACAATATTCTTGATTGCTCTAAAATTGAGGCCGGGAAACTTGACCTTGAAATCATCGATTTTGATTTAAGATTAGCTATGGATGAAGTGACCGATCTTGTAGCCATCGAGTCTCAAAAGAAGGGCTTGGAGTACGTGGCCTTAGTTCACCCTGAGGTCCCATCGCTTTTATGCGGAGATCCTGGCCGACTACGTCAGATACTTATTAATCTTGTTAGTAACGCAATTAAGTTTACGGAAGAGGGCGAAGTGTCTGTTCGTATTTCTCTTGAAGATGAAAATTCAACCCATGCCACTATCCGCTTCATTGTTACCGACACTGGGATAGGTATTCCCCAAGATCAATTGGATAGAATCTTCGAATCATTCACTCAGGCTGACGTTTCCACAACCCGAAAGTTCGGCGGAACCGGTTTGGGCTTGGCTATATCAAAACAGCTTGTTGAAATAATGGGCGGTCAGATTGGCGTGAAAAGTGAGGAGGGTAAGGGTTCTGAGTTCTGGTTTACGGCGGTTTTTGAAAAACAGCTTGAAGGCCGAGAGGTAAAGATTGTTGCACCTGATGATATCAAGGGGAAACGTCTCCTGATAGTGGATGACAATGCAACCAATCGGTATGTTTTGCGAGAGCAGTTGAAATCGTGGGGATGCCGCTATGGTGAAGTCTCAAACGGGATGCAGGCCTTAGAAGAGCTTCGTCTTGCAGTGGACAGTAAAGATCCCTATGAAATAGCAATTCTTGACATTCAGATACCGGGAATAGATGGGGAGACAGTTGGAAAAAAGATCAAACAGGATCCTGATCTGAAAAACACCATACTTGTCTTGATGACCTCAATGGGCCAGCGTGGGGATGTGAAACGATTAGAAAAAATCGGGTTTGCAGCATACCTGACAAAACCGATCAGACGGTCAAAGCTTTATGATTGTCTTGCAACGGTTACCAGTGTTCAGAAGGAAGCAACAATGGAACAACCTGTTGCAATCGTTACCCGGCACTCGCTTTCTGAAGATCGAAAGCGAAAGGTTCGCATCTTACTGGCAGAGGACAACGTGATAAACCAGAAAGTAGCATTAAACATATTGAAAAAGTTAGGTTACAGTGCTGATGCTGTTACCAATGGCAGAGAGGCGGTCAAGGTTCTGGAAATGATTCCGTATGATATTGTATTAATGGACTGTCAGATGCCGGAGATGGATGGTTACGAAGCAACCGGAGAAATCCGGAATCCGGAATCCAAAGTACTCAATCACAATCTAACCGTTATTGCCATGACAGCCAATGCTATGAAAGGTGATCGTGAAAAATGTCTAAACGCCGGTATGGACGATTACCTCTCTAAACCGGTCAAGCCCGATGAACTTTTAGATATTCTTGAGAAGTGGATAGCGAAACAAGACTCTTTCCAACAAAGGGAAGCCACAGTCAATGATATAAAGGTGGTTCAAGATATCTTTGACAAAAGCCAGTATTCCGGATCGTCTCATGGGCGACGAAGAACTTGCAACTGAAATCCTTGACAAGTTTCTGGAAAGGGTTCCCCGCCTATAACCAACAACCGCACCTCAGTACTGATGATTACATAAAAAACCCGGGTCAACCTGCAGAGGTCTATTTTAAAAAACCACATTCGGGCAGTCGGATTTCCTGTGCCCAACATATTCTCTATTTCCAGCCGATTTGGAACTAAATAAGTTTTAAATGCCCCCCCCTAAAGCAGCAAACAAAATCATAAGGATTATTGCTTGAATGACCCAGCCAATCATGCAAACCCCAACAGCACGTAATGTGCTCTGATAATCAAGAGCTTGTCTTACCGCAATAACCATGGCGACTAACATCCAAATTGAAGAAATAGCAAAAATGATTCCGGATATACCGGGTATAATAGCCAATACACGGATTAATCCTGGAGAGCTTGAAAAACCGATGGTTCGCAACAATTCACCATGATCGGCTCTGGTCTGGGGCTCGGGAAGGAGTTTAGCACCAATAAAATATGTCAGATAGGCCCAAACATACCATGCGACAAGAGCTGTGATCGCTCCGATAATGATCCCCTTTACTCCTATTGATCCTATGCTTCCTATCCCGGCGGCTACACTGGAAAGCACAACAACTCCCATGGCTTGACCCATTGATCCTTTATCAGCCTCAACTTCTTCATATAAGTTAATTTCAAGTTTTGCAGCACGAACCATGCGATCTATATAATTTTGCATTTAACCCCCTAAACTTACGTCACAGAATATCTACAACTTAATGAAAATATAGGATGTTTTTCAATACCAATTCTTACCCCTGCCCTTCTTCGACTCCCTGACCGAAGTTCATCAGTAACACAAAACCCAATATTCCCCCTATCCTTTTCACTATATCCACCCTTTAGTGGTTCATTACCGCCCGTTCGGCAGCGGTCAGGGCGCCTTCGAGATAACCTCCGTGTTCGTTGGCGGTTTCCGTTCCGGCAAAATGGATGGTACCGTCCCAAATGGAGGTTTGACCTGTCGGAGGGTGATAGAGGGGATGTTGATGCATGGGCGGCCAGTCGAACTGGGTGGCAGTAAATCGTTCACGAGCCCAATCCTGGTAGAAGAAGGTCGTCGGCTGCGCCGCCGGTTTGCCGTATATCATTGCAAGTTGGGAGAGAATCGCCTCGGTGAGGTGTTGTTGATGGTTGCGTTGCACCGCCGGAATGCCGACAAATCCGGTCAGTCCGTAGGGGCCCTGGCCGTTGTTGGATCCGTCATGGATCTCGCCCAGCGGACCGCGCTCGCTGAAACCATGGCCCGACAGTCCTGTTTGCCGCCAGAAAGGTTCTTCGTAAAAAGCGCAGAATTTCGCCTGACCCGCCATCCACGTACCCATTTTCAGCATCGCCTGGGTCAAATTATGAGACAAGTCAGGGGTAAAGAGAATGGTGCCGGCGGCAAGGCGAGGCGGCAGGGCGAGGATTACCTTGCTGGTGCTGAATTGAATCCAGGGCTCTTTCTCCAGTTCGCCGACGCTGACCAGAGCACCGACGGACTTTTTTTCGATTTTACATACCGTGTGATTGAGTCTGATGGCGTTTTCAGGAATATCCTCACAGAGTTTTGTGATCAGTGCCATCATGCCGCCAGAAAGCCGCCAGCAGGGGGGTTGCATGGGGTAACCCCTAACGGTATGGACGGCTCCATTGGGAATTTGAAAACGGCCCATACCTTCTTCAAACTGGCGATACCCCTTAAGTCCCAGGGTTTGAATAAGATGCGCCATTTTCGGGTTAACCTCGGGCCAATACCAGGAAGGGCCAAGATCGGAAAAAAACCCTTGATGTTCACGGCTTAAAATCCTGCCTCCGGTACGCTCACGGGCTTCGAGAACGACAAAAGATTTATTTCTTTGGGACAGCAGGTATGCTGCATACATACCGCTGAGGCCGCCTCCGATAATCAGGATATCAACGATTTCCGTGGGCATGGTAATGTTCTATTACGATCTTTAATTAATATTTTATTCGCTCGATACCTCTTACAATAAATAACCAAGGACACCGGGAGCATTAATACGAACGTTACGTGGCAAAACAAATCTTTATCATATATCAGATAAAATAGAAACTTATAATTTTAGGATACCCCCGAAGTCATAACTTTATCTTATACCTGAAGACCCCGTTGCTTATCTTATTTTTTTATTGAGAGCTATTTAAAAAACCTCGTTCTAAAACTATTTGTCTTGCCAGATAGATTTTTGCCAAACTCTGATAAGGAACATCTTTTTTGTTTGCGAGTATTTTGAGTTCTGCCAACATATCCTCTATCAAGCGAATCGAGATTGATTTGAGTGACGGTTTCAATTTTGGAAATGAAGCTCTCTTTAACTTTTTGGAATCAAAATAATCAAGGGGAAAATGAGTAGCCAAAACTCCCGCTCTTCATCTTCGTTTTTGAATTTCGGAATTCGTTTATCCGCTTTTTTCATAAAACTTCTTTTCGTTCCGGTTCACATCTCTTGCAGATATAACCCTAAGTAATTTTTCTCGTTTTATTAAAATGATAGTAAGAAGCCGGCCTGCATTGGTTTATCTCAAAGTAAAGGGGGTCGGGGTTGATTTTAGGCGTTTCTTTTTTTACTTGTTTGTGGTAATGAGGTTGTATGCCACGTCAAGCCAGAATAGATGCCCGCCCGCCTCGCCTGAGCTCGCGATGGCGGGCAGGCGCCGGGTGCCTTGCATCATATCATATGCAGAGGGATCGAGCAACGAAACATTTTTAAAGACAATACGGATCGAAACCGCTTTCTGGAAAGGCTCGGTTCTGTTTTGCAAAAGACCTCCACACCCTGCTACGGCTGGGCGCTGATTCTGAATCATTTCCATTTTATCAAATTATGCGACGACTTCTGACTGGCTATGCGGTAACTTTTAACCGGCGGCATCGCAGATACGGCCGTTTATTTCTCTCCGAGGCGTAGGCTCCACGAGCCGGAAGCCGGCCTGGAAGCCCTACGGGCTGGCCTCCGGCTCGTAAAGGCACGATCCTACGCCTCGGAGAGAAGCGGAGCCGGAGGCAAAATCGCTACCCTGGTTAAATAGTTTTTGCCAAATGTACCTTTTCTTAAACTCATTCTGACGGAAACACATTTCTCCAATTAAGACATCATTAAATTTAACAGGGCACGGCAAATCGATTTTGTGTCAGTAAAATACTTACCTTTTAGAACTGGTTCGCTATATCCATTTTAACCCTGTTAAATTTCCCGGAGGGA
>Ga0164318_10000646_pt1 | contig 27849 bp, 33 predicted proteins | sample GuaBasSedimGuay9_FD_113734 | JGI IMG/M metagenome (GOLD analysis project Ga0164318, IMG submission 113734) | Subseafloor sediment microbial communities from Guaymas Basin, Gulf of California, Mexico - Guay9, Core 4571-4, 0-3 cm | ecosystem: Environmental > Aquatic > Marine > Hydrothermal vents...
GCAGGCCGAGTTTGGGAGGATGTAAAGATTGCCGCAAAGGCAGGTGTTGACGGCATTGTCATAGACGGCGCCGAGGGGGGAACTGGGGCAGCTCCTGTGGTTGCGTCTAACAACCTAGGGATTCCCACTCTTCCAGCCCTGGTCCAAGCAGTGAGAAGCCTTGAGGACATGGGAGTGAAAGACGAGATCAGCCTAGTTGTTTCAGGAGGCATAAAGGACGGTGCAGATGTGGCCAAAGCAATTGCCCTTGGTGCAGATGCGGTTGCAATCGGAACTGGGGCTATGGTGGCTATGGGTTGCGTAGTATGTTTGCGCTGTCATGAAGGAAAATGCCCATTTGGAATAGGTACCCAAGATCCAGAACTAAGAAAAAGGCTTGATATTGATGAGGCCGCACAAAAGGTAGCGAACTATATTAAAGGAATGACCTACGAGGCAGTAATTATCGCAAAGGCTGCTGGCAAGACCAAGTTACACAGCTTGGAGAGAGAAGACTTGAGATCGCTTACATTAGAGGCATGCGCCATGACGGGTATTCCTCTTGTGGGTTCAAATTATGTTTTCGGAGAAAGATTCGGTTTTTGCTGATACCCATGATTAACTGCCTAATCTTTGCCAGTGAAGATTTAGAAAATGCGGATTGAAGAACATCCAATATTAGGAAAATTTGAAAAGGGCAGGAAAGTAAAGTTCACTTTTGATGGCAAGACATTGGAAGGTTTTGAGGGTGAACCCATCGCTGTTGCGCTTAGAAGCAATGGCGTGATGATTCACCGGTATACATCGAAGCGCAATGAACCTAGGGGGGTGTTCTGTGCCATTGGGAGGTGCACTGATTGCGTCATGATCGTCAATGGTGTCCCTAATGTGAGAACATGTATTGAACCATTGAAGGAGGGGATGGTGGTTGAGACACAGAGGGGTAAAGGGTCAATAAAGGAGCCGGAGTAAGTAGTGAAGCGGTATGAAATGATAAGCATTGGGGCAGGGCCAGCGGGTCTTGCTGGCGCAATAGAGGCTGCAAAGAGGGGCGTCCAGGTCGTAGTGTTTGATGAAAATGATCGCCCCGGAGGGCAGCTTTTCAAACAAATCCACAAGTTTTTTGGATCTTATGAGCATTTTGCAAGGATTAGAGGCTTTAACATTGGAAAACAGCTCCTTGAAGAGGCAAATCGACTGGGCGTGGAGGTCTTCCTTAATGCTGTGGTTATAGGGGTGTATGAGGGTCTAGTACTAAACGTGATGATGAACAACAGCATCATAGAGCATGTCAGGGCAGAAAAAATCCTGGTTGCTACGGGTGCTTCGGAAAACATGATCCCTTTTCCCGGTTGGACTTTACCAGGAGTAATAGGAGCCGGAGCAGCGCAAACAATGGCAAATATCCATGGGATAAGACCAGGAAATAAAATCCTGATGGTTGGATCCGGGAATGTCGGTCTAGTAGTCAGTTACCAGCTATTGCAAGCTGGGTGCAATGTGGCTGCCATTATTGATGCTGCTCCACAGATAGGCGGTTATGGAGTTCATGCGGCCAAGGTGGCCAGATATGGGGTACCTTTTTATATGTCTCATACCATAAAAGCTGCCCACGGAAAGCAGAGAGTAGAAGGAGCTACGGTGATAGAGGTGGACAAGAACTGGAGACCTGTTCCGGGAACGGAAAAGGACTTTGATGTGGACACAATTTGTCTCGCGGTGGGGCTCAACCCCATGACCCAATTGCTAAGAATGAGTAAGTGCAAGATGGTCTACGAGCCAGTGTTAGGAGGGTACGTACCAGCTCACGATATTAACCAAGAAACTTCAATACCAGGGATTTATGCGGCTGGTGATGTGTCAGGTATTGAGGAAGCCAGTACCGCTATTATTGAGGGCAGAATAGCAGGACTATCTATAGCGCACAGTCTAGGTTATATGGACACTGAGGATTTCTTGAGGGAGAGGGAGGAGCAACTTAGAAATCTCAAGGGGCTCAGGTCAGGGGGACATGGAGAGGCTAGAGGATCTGCAAAAGAGCACCTAATTCAAGCCCTGGAAGGTTGACAAATGCCAAAAGGACTTTCTCAAACTGGATATATTTCAAAAGAGGAATTAGAAAAGGCGCCTGGAATACCCTCTGCCGAGAGGCGGAAGAAAGGGCCGGTGGCAGTTATTGAGTGCATTCAAGACATCCCTTGTAATCCTTGTGAGACAAGTTGTCCTACTGGAGCTATAACTGTTGGCGAAGATATAACCAACCTGCCAGTTCTTGATGAAGAAAAGTGTGTAGGGTGCAGGAGTTGTGTGCCAATTTGTCCTGGGCAAGCCATCTTTGTGGTTGATGAGAGTCTGGACAATGGAAAGGCTACTGTAACAGTACCTTATGAATTTTTGCCACTCCCTGAAAAAGGTCAAACTGTTATTGCGCTGGATCGGTCCGGAAAAGAACTGGGAGAAGCGGTTGTAGATTCTGTCAGAGTAAGTGAAAAAATGGACCATACCACCCTGGTGACAATTTTGGTCCCAAGGGAGTGGTCCATGGAGGCGAGAGGATTTAGGAGAAAATAACACCTGAAGAGGAGGTAAGTAAGGATGTCAGAACAAGCTTTAGGGATGGTTGAGACGAGAGGCTTGGTGGGAGCTATTGAAGCCGCGGATGCCATGGTAAAGGCTGCTAAAGTTAGATTCGTCGGAAGGGAATTTGTGGGAGGAGGGCTTGTGACCGTATTTGTACGCGGTGATGTAGGCGCAGTAAAGGCTGCAACCGATGCTGGTGGAGCCGCTGCTGAGCGAGTTGGGGAGCTGGTTTCAGTCCATGTAATCCCAAGGCCCCATAGTGACATAGAGTCTACGATCCCCAAACCCGAAGAATAAGCAAGCATCAAGGTTAGAATCCAGCTCATTCATACTGCTAATAGACATGGGGGCAGTTGTTGGGCGTACCTTTGTAGCTTGGTTGAAGAGGAGCTGGGAAGGGGTCTTGTTTAAACTTTTTTGGTGGTTTTCACCAATAGCTTAATAGGAAAGAAAATGGCGGTAAACACCCAGCTTATAACCCACCCTGGTAATGGGGTCATAGAAATACTCATGGCCAGGATGGGGCCGGTTGGTCGCAAGATCCTCGAGCAAATAGAGTTTAGTGCGGTGGGATTGGTCCAGGGGAGGCTGACGGATATGATTTATGCGGCGGATATTGCAGAAAAGGCGGCCGACGTCCAGGTCTTTGACCTGAAGGGGACATGTCCCCAACATCTTACCATGATAGGAATTTTTGGTGATATAGCTGCTGTTAAGGCAGCTTTAGAGGCCATAGAGGCTGATGAAAGCCTTTAAGCCAGCTCAGCAAACGCTAACACAAGGTTCAAAGGCGGTGGACAATGATACTGGGTAGAGTCGTTGGCGATGTATGGTCTACAAAAAAGAAGGAAGAAGTGAATGCCTTAAGATTCCTGTTTATCCAGCCTTACGGAAAGGACCTGTCTCCTAAAGAAGAATTGATTGTTGCGGCAGACGAGATAGGGGCAGGAATTGGTGAGATGGTGATAGTCACACAAGGGGCACCGGCAATGCAAGCTTTTAAAAGAGACACACTTCTTCCTATCGATGCCGTGGTAATAGGTATAGTGGATAGTTTAGAGATGCCCGAATAGGCCATAACTACAAATGAGTAACGCCATTGTGAACAAGATTAGAGATGCGGGTGTAGTGGGGGCCGGTGGAGCTGGTTTCCCTACACATATAAAGGTGGGTGCTGAGGCCAAACTAGTGCTTGGTAATGGTGCCTCATGTGAGCCCCTGTTAGTTAGTGACGTCTACCTTATGGAAAAAATGCCAGAGCAAGTGCTTAGGGGTTTACAGCTTGTTGTCCAATGTAGCGGAGCAAAAAAGGGGATTTTGTGTTTAAAGGGAAAACACAAGGGTGCATGGGAAAGCCTGGAGAAAGCCTTGACCAAAGAGTTTCCAGAGATTGAGCTATTTGAGCTTGGAAACTTTTATCCCGCTGGCGACGAACACGTGTTGGTCCATGAGGTCACTGGAAAAACAGTTCCCCAAGGAGGTATTCCGCTTGATGTTGATGTTATTGTAGACAATGTGGAGACACTCCTGAATATCGAGAAGGCTGTTGATGAAGGACTCCCTGTAACACAGCGATACCTTACCGTTACAGGAGAACTCAGGTCTCCCATGATAACCAAGGTACCGATCGGAACACCCATTGGAGAGATCCTTGATTATGCAGGGGGGGCGACAACTAATGATTTCTTGGTGGTAATTGGGGGACCTATGATGGGTACGGTAACCGCAGATCTGTCAACCCCTGTAACCAAAACAACCACAGCTCTAATAGTTTTGCCAAAGTTGCACAACATTATTCAGGGAAAAATTGCTGATCCCGAGCGAATATTGAACATCACCAAAACGGTTTGCTGTCAGTGTTCCAGATGTACTGACCTATGTCCCAGACACCTTTTGGGCCATGATATAGAACCGCACAAAATTATGAGATCTCTTAGTTGGGCCTTTGATTTAGCAATGGAGATCTTTCAAAAGGCATTTTTTTGTTCTGAATGTGGGATTTGTGAGAAGTATGCTTGCCCCATGATGATATCACCTAGGGAGGTTAATGCGCGTATTAAACAAGAGCTGATGAGGAAGGGCGTCAAGGGAAAGCGAGACGAAAGACACTACAAGCCCTCGAGTTTTAGAAATCTCCGAAAGGTGCCAACTAAGCGGTTAATAGAAAAACTGAACATAAAAAAATATGACTTTCCTCTTTCATTTAAGGAATTCAGGAAGGATCTTAGTGAGGTTACCATACCGCTAAAGCAGCATATTGGAACACCGGCGGTACCTACGGTTCTTGAAGGTGAGAAGACAAGGAAGGGGAATTTGATAGCAGATATTAGTGAAAACGCTGTTGGTGCAAAACTGCATTCTCCCATAAATGGTGTTGTGACATCGGTGGACAATGCCATAAAGATCCAGGCGGCGGCGTAAGAAAGGCGATAACAAATGGAATACCGGGCTATCGGGCTTTTGGAGTTAAACAGTGTCGCTAGAGGCATTGAGTGTGGCGATGCCATGGTCAAAGCCTCGGATGTTGAACTGATAATGGCTAGATCCACGTGCCCCGGTAGGTATCTTGTGATGATTGCAGGCGATGTTGGCTCAGTGCAGAATTCAGTGGAAGTGGGCAAGGATGTAGCAGGTGAATTTCTTATTGATCGTTTTATAATTCCTAATGTGCATTCTTCAGTGTTCCCTGCACTGTCGTGTTCAACATCTGTTCATGAAATAAATGCCCTGGGAGTAATTGAAACTTACTCGGTAGCATCCTGCATTATTGCTGCCGACGGTGCAGCCAAAGCTGCGGATATCTCGCTAATTGAAGTGAGATGCGCAACGGGTTTGGGGGGCAAGTCGTATGTCTCCTTCACAGGAGATGTTGGTTCCGTGCGAGCTGCAGTAGATGCTGCGGTGGGGCTTATTCAAGAAGAAGGAATGGTTCAATGTTATGCAGTAATCCCATCACTAGCCAGAGAAATGCACTCAACTTTGGCATAGTGGAGAACACGGGAAGGATACAGTATCTAGCGAACAGACCGGATCGCTGGGATGCGAAGGGTGTGTCAGAGCTATTCACCGGATTTGACTTGGGGACATCTATGGTGAAAGCTGTTGTGGTGGATGGCACAGGATATCCAAGGGCAGCCCTGATGAAAGAGGCAGAGGTGGTCAAAAGCGGTCTTGTGCTTGACTATTCAGGAGCCCTTAGCATTGTAAGGGAGATGGTATCTGAATTTCGAAATTACTGCCCAATAGGGATTGAAAAGGCTGCAACGTCTTATCCTCCCAAAACTGAAGCAGCCAATGTTGAGGCCACTAAATATATATTAGAAGGGGCTGAGCTAGATGTTATTCAAGTCTTGGACGAACCGACTGCGGCTAACAAGGTGTTAGGGCTTAAGAACGGTGCCATTGTTGACATAGGAGGTGGCACTACGGGTATTTCGGTTATTCGAGACGGAAAAGTTGTGTATACAAATGACTCACCCACAGGGGGTGTACACCTGTCTCTGGTCATTGCTGGTCGCATGGGAGTGAGTTATGAACAGGCTGAGGCCTTAAAAAGGGATAGGAGGCGAGCAAGAGAAGTCTTCGCAATTGTTAGGCCGGTTATTGAAAAGATTGCCAGCATTGTATCTTCGTTTTTGAAGGGTTTCGAGTGGATTGATAAAGTCTATTTGGTGGGCGGGACTTGTGAACTTGAAGGGATTGCCGAGGTAATGTCAGAGGAGTTGGGAGTAATAATCGAGAAACCCTATTTACCGCAGATAATCACTCCGTATGGAATCGCCCTTTCTTGCCTCGGCACTAAACATGGTAAATAGATGGTTAAGGCAGACACGTGAAAGATATAAACGAAGATAGAATCAGACAGCTGGTTTTGGAAACCCTCAGGCAGATGGGTATCAAGCCTGGGAACAAGAGACACAAGGGCGTTTCCAATCCCAACGGGCCAAGGGCATTGATAGTATTTAATTCAGGCTTGAGTCGGATGGAGGATGCCTTAGAACAAGTGAGACTCATAGAAAGCCTGTGCAGTAAGGCTGCGTTTTTCACCATGGGATCTGCGAGGGGTTTTTTGTGTAAAAACGACATTAAAGAGAAAGCTGGAGGGCGCTGTGTCCTTGACACTGTCTCAGAAAAGGGAGTGGAGAGAGTCCTCAAAGGATCTGATGTCCTTGTGCTACCTACCTTCTGTTTCACGGTCGCGGCAAAGCTGGCCAGCCTTGTTGTCAATGATTTTGAGTCACAATTGGTCTTCATGGCATTGATCCAGGGGAAAAAAATACTGGCCACAAGAGACAGTTTTTCTTTCTTGGAATTAATGCAGAATGAAAGAATGGAGAGACATGTAGAAGCAGTGTTGAAGAAATTGGAAGAAATGGGCATGCGCTTCTGTATTACAGAAAGCCTAAAGGACACTTTTTTTTCTTTGATCTCTGAGGATCGCAAGGAGGCCCAAAGACCAGAATCTGGTGATACTAACAAAGGTGTTAAACTGGTTACCGGGAGAGTTATTACCGAAGCTTTTGAAAAAGGAATACGAAGGATTAGGCTTGCCAGTGGTGGCAAGGTCACTCCCTTGGCAAAGGATTTGGCCAAGGAATACTCGATAGAAATAGTAGAAGGATAGAAATAGATTATGTGGGGCTAGAAGTAATACTTTACAGTAAGGGTGGATTATGGCGGAACTGCGAGCGTATTGTCACTTGGATAGATTACAGCCTCAATTTGCATCTCTTTTTGCATGTAGGTGCAGGGGATATCTTTCAGTTGAAGGTATGGCGTCACTATTTGTCGAGGTTGTGCCTGGTGTCGAGATCAATAAGATTACCGATATAGCGCTTAAGCTAACTAACTCGAGACCTGGCGAGATGATCGTAGAGCGGCGCTATGGAATGCTAGAGATTCATTCTTTTGAACAAGAAGAAGTGTTGCAGGCAGGTAGAATGATCCTGGAAGAGTTGGGACTCAAGGAAGAAGAAAGGCTAGCTCCAAAAATTCTTGCCACGAGCATAATAAATAAGGTGGATCCCTACCAGGCAGTTATCATTAATAGGAATAGCCGAGGAATGCTGATTTTGGGCGGGGATGACGTCTATCTCTTGGAGGTGACCCCTGCGGCCTATTCGTCCATCGCTGCTAACGAAGCTGAGAAGCATTGTAACATCAGACTGGTGGACATAAGATTTTTTGGGGCTGCGGGAAGGATTTACTTAGCAGGGTCTCATTCCGAGGTGCAGGCTGCGGCAAAAGTGGTGGTTGAGACCCTAAGAAGCTTGAAAGGAAGAGAACAGTAGAAGAGAGGGTCAGACTAATGGAAGAAGCTTTGGGCATGATAGAGTCGCGCGGCCTGGTGGGTGCCATTGAGGCAGCTGATGCCATGGTGAAATCGGCTAATGTGAAGTTTTTGGGCAGGAAGAAGGTAAAGGGAGGGCTAATGGTGGTTATGGTTAGTGGCGAGGTAGGAGCTGTGAAAGCAGCAGTGGATGCCGGCAGCCAGGCTTGTAAGGAGGTCGGTGATCTGATTTCGTCCCATGTAATACCTAGGCCAGCCGAAGGGATTGATATCCTTTTGCCCAATTTTAGAGCTCCTATTTCTGCTCATGTAAAAAGGAAAAAAGTCAAGAGACAAAGGTCAAGGAAAAGATGATAGTCAGGTTGAGGGAGAGATCGAATGGCAGGCCGGTTTATTTTCCGTAAAGATGTTGAAGACGTAATAAAGAGAGGGCAGCAAGAGATACTTGTCTCATCAGATGCGAGGATATCTTCCGAGGCCCTCGATTTGCTTAAGGAGCGAAACATCAGGATAAAGTACGCTCAAGAAGGTAGTTCTTCTGTGCAAGATAGGGATAGTTTGGATTCACCATCCATGGCGGGTGACTCAGAGCTGGCTGATGTAACTGATGCTGAGATACAGAAGATAGTTGAAAGGGTTATCGAGCGGATTAGAGAGATAAAGCATGATGATATAGGCCAACCCGCAAGCCGTGAAGCAAGAGAGAATGATGATGACATGATTATATGCAGGTGCGAAGAGATCACCAAGGGGGAAATCAAAGAGGCGATAAGGAACGGGATTAGAACTTTAAATGGAATCAAGCGAATTACTAGAGCAGGGATGGGTCTGTGTCAGGGGCAAACATGTGAAAGACTAATCTCCCAGATACTTTCCGAGGAATTGGGAATAGGTAGGGATGAGATCGAACCAACTACAGCTAGAGCCCCTGTAAGGCCTGTCTCTATTTCAGTTTTTGCAACTGGATAATACTGGTTAGGAGAAGCGATGCCAGAAACAGCGGACGTTGTGGTAATAGGGGGCGGGGTTATGGGCTGTGCTATCGCCTATAATCTTGCAAAACAGGGCCTTAAGCCAGTAGTAGTCGAGAAGTCTGATATAGGTGGTGAGGCCTCCGGGAGCAATGGTGGCGGAATACGCCAGTCAGCTAGAAACCTCAAAGAGATGCGACTGGCAATGGAGAGTGTGAAGCTTTATGAGCAGCTACATGAAGAATTGGGAATGGATGTTGAGTATGTTCAGAAAGGTAATCTCCGCCTCTGTACCACTGATGAAGAAGTTGAGAATATGAAAAAATCAGTTGAAAGCCAAAAAGCAGCTGGCCTGGAATTGGAAATGCTGGACCGCAAGGAGGTTCTCGAAATAAATCCTTATGTTGGTGAGAAAGTCATTGGTGCCAGCTATTGCCCTACCGATGGGCATGGAAATCCATTCTTGGTTACTTATGCGTTTTACAATAGGGCAAAGGATTTGGGTACCAAGTTTCTTGCTCACGAGGAAGTGACAAATATTAAGCTCAGGAAGGGCAAAGTAGTCGGTGTTGTTACAAACCAGAGAGAGATAGATACTGATGTGGTTGTGAATGCGGCGGGAGTTGCGGGACGAAAGATCGCAAACATGGTAGGCCTTGATCTTCCTCTACGACCCGTATTTTCAGAAGCCCTCATTACCGAGCCGTGTTCCCCTCTATTTCCCCAAATGATTGGTCACGCTAAAGGTTTGTTTTACGGAAGGCAAACAGTACATGGATCATTTTTCTGGGGTGGGTTTGTTGGCACCGAGAACTTTATTTACAGGAGTGGAAAACCGCTTTTTCACTTTATTGGTCCGGCAATATGCAGGATGGTGAATGATTATTTTCCAATACTCAAAGGATTAAACGTGATTCGTACCTGGTCAGGGATTATCGCCATGATGTCCGACGGACTTCCTGTCCTTGGACTGACTGAGGAAGTAGTTGGTTTTGTTTTCGCAACGGGCTTCAGTGGCCACGGCTTCGGCCTGGCACCAATAATAGGAAGGATAATAAGCGAGTTGATCGTAGATTGCAGGACTTCCATACCCATAGCGGACTTTTGTTATAGCCGATTTTCTTATGAGGAAAACGATGAGTGCGGGTGTGAGGACACAGGGGTTTGCTCCGTTTTTAGTTCTGCTGTTTGTCCTTACAAGAGAAAGTGGATGGAGAACGTGTGAGCTGGAGTTAGGGGAAATGATACAGCTGAGGGCCTTCGCTACGATAGACCGATTGCAAAAGCAATTTACAGGCTTCATTGGAAGTACTGCTTTGGGATACTACCCTGTGCCAGGGCAAGCTGCTCTCTTCATGGAAATCGCCCCTGGTATAGAGATTAATTCTCTTACGGATATAGTGCTGAAAAGAGCAAATGTCTGGCTTGGGGCAATGGTTGTGGAGAGAACGTATGGGATGCTGGAAGTACATGCTGACTCCCCTGCTGATATTAAGGAAGCAGGTGAAGTAGTTTTAGAGAGACTTGGCCTTGAGTTATCCGAACGACTCAGACCGAAGATCCTTTCATCAGTGGTTATTGAGAGAACCGACCCATATATGACGCAAATTGTAAATAGGTTCAGGGCAGCAAGCATGATGCTGAGCGAGGACACACTTTATATTCTCGAAGTGGTCCCTGCAGGCTATGCGGGTTTGGCAGCAAATGAGGCGGAAAAGGCAGCAGACATAAATTTGATCCATGTAAGTGTATTTGGAGCAAGTGGTAGGGTATATTTGAGCGGGGCGGTTTCAGATGTGACTGCGGCCAAAAGGGCGGCAGAGACCTGCCTTAACAATTTGTCAGGAGTGGAACACTAAATGGCGGTGAGAATCAAACAGAAAAGCCCTAGAAAAGAGCTTTTTGAGAAAGTTATAGATGTATACCCTACCCTGTCATCGAAAAAAAGAAGGATAGCCGACTTTATCCTGAAAGACTATAAAAAACTATTTTTGATGACAGCAAAGGAAATAGCAGATGAATGTAACGTGAGCGAACCCACTGTGATCAGGTTTACTCAAGATTTGGGTTTTTCAGGCTATTCTGAGTTTGTTCAATACATAAAAGGTCTTTTACGCATTGAGCTGACAAGTGTCGAAAGGCTTACAAAAACCAAACATAAGTCAAAAGATGAGAGTACTCTAAAGAGGTATTGTGACAATGCAATGGGTAATTTGGAACACTTACTAAATTCAGTTTCAGAATTCGAGCTGAAACGAATTGCCAAAACTATTTATGAGGCTGATCAGGTATATGTTGTAGGATACAGGGCGTCAGCAACATTGGCCTATTATTTTGGATACTTATTAAAAAAAATACGCGACAATGTGTTGATCGATATGGATATCTCGTGGGAGACGATTGACCTAATTACCAAAGACGACAAGATGTCGTTAATGTGTGTATTTGCTTTCCCAAGGTATCCAAGGAGAACTATTGAGCTAGTCAAGTTTGCTAAGGGTTACGGGATAAAGATCTTGGGCATAAGCGACAACCCAAGATCACCGATTGTAACGCTGTCTGACGAGTACGTAATAATTGACGTAGAGGGAGTTTCTTTTATTGATCCTTTCTCTCACATAATCACCTTTATCAGCGCTCTTGTACATGAAATCACCTTTATTGATAGCGACAAGGCAAAGGAATTGTTGGCCAAATTTGATGAAGGGGTAAAAGCGTCAAAAGAGTTTTACACAGAAGAAGGAATTAACGATGAACTTGAATACAAACTTGATGGCGACCATCTTACATCACTGTGGCCACAAAAAAAGGGCGATTTATAGGATAAAAGAAGATTATACCGGCACAGCTATATGTTGAGTGGAGAGAAGAAATGATAGATGAAAAAATCATAAATCAAGTTGTAGAAGAAGTAGTAAGGAGGCTTGTTGAAGGAGATGGGCAGTTTTCTGAATCTAAACAAGAACTTGGTGAAACCCAAGTTCAAGATGGAGTTTTCGATGAGATGGAGGACGCGATCAAGGGAGCATCGCTGGCTCAGAAAAAGCTGGTTGCGCTCCCACTATCAATTCGCGAGAAGATAATTGAGGCTATAAGAAATACTTGCCTGAGCAATGCCAAAGAATACGCCCGTATGGAGTGGGAGGAGACAGGCCTTGGGAAAGTTGAAGACAATAAGAAGAAGATAGAAGCCTCATGCAAAGTAATGGGAATGGAAGACCTAAGGCCCGAAGTTTATATGGATGATGGAGGGATCTCTGTGATCGAGAGAATACCATACGGCGTAATAGCATCTGTTAATCCAATCACTAATGGGGCTCCCACCATAATATTCAACGCAATAATGATGATTGCAGGTGGCAATAGTGTTGTGAACAATCCCCACCCAAAGACAAAGTTGGTTTCAGCAAAGGTTATCAAGGACATCAACCAAGCCGTAATATCAGCAGGCGGCCCACCGAACACAGTCTGCTGTGTCAAAGAGCCTTCGGTGCCTTCAGCCCAATACCTGATGACCCATCCTGAGATCAAGTTGATTGCCGTCACCGGTGGGCATGGGGTGGTAAATTTTGCAACGAAGACTGGAAAGAGAGTTATTGCCGGCGGACCTGGTAATCCGCCTGTTGTAGTTGATGAGACTGCTGATCTTGACCAAGCTGCAAGGTGCATAATTGAAGGCGCTTCTTTTTCAAATTGCACCCCTTGTGCCAGCGAGAAAGAGATCTTTGTAGTCGAATCTGTTGCAGATAGACTAAAAGATTTTCTTAAGAAATATGGCGCATACGAAATTACACCTTCGCAAGGTGAAGCTTTGGTAAAAAATATTTTCAAGGAATTAGGAGAGCCTGGAAGGCCTGGGGTAATAAATATGGATTTTATCGGGAAGCCCCCGTCTTTTATTCTAGCCTCAATTGGTTTGGAGGTGGGCGAAGAAATCAAGGTTATCATCTTGGAAACTGACTTTGACCATCCCCTGGTTTGGACAGAACAGATAATGCCGGTATTGCCTTTGGTGCGATGTAAAAATGCAAACGAAGCCATAAATAGAGCGGTTAAGGCGGAACAAGGACTAGGGCATACGATGATCATGCACTCTAACGATCTCAACAATCTTAGTAAGATGGCTAGCATGGCCGATGCCTGTGCTTTTGTAAAGAATGGGTCTTCATTGGCAAGTGTGGGTGTGGAGGGCGCGGGATTCATTTCGTTTCACATTGCAACCGATGGCGATGGCCATACCAGGCCAAGGATATTCACAAGGGCTAGAAGATGTACGTTATCAAACGACTTTCGCATGAGATTTGGAGCCGGTAATTTGTCTTAACCAATGCATGGTAGAGCCTTGAGCCCGGGTATGTTCCCAAATGAGTTCAATTGTCCAACCTGAAGTGGTCTCGGCCCAGGAAAAAGTTTTGACCTCTAAAGGAATAAGAACATGGATTTGCTAAAGAGAGAGAACTTTTCTTCAGGCGCTCCATTTGAAGAGAAGGTTGGATATAGTCGTGCGGTTAGAGTCGGAAACATGGTTTACATCGGCGGGACCACCTCTACCAACTCGGAGGGCGTGGTAGAGGGCGCTGGCGATGCCTATCTTCAAACCAAGATCATTCTCCAAAAAATAGAGGACGCTCTAGCGCGCGCAGGAGCGAAGGTTTCCGAAGTGATAAGAGTTCGTTTCTATGTCACTGATATAAGCAAAGGACAGGAGTATCTACGTGCCTATTCTGAATGGTACAAAGGGGTCAAGCCGGTGATCACCATGGCAGAAGTAAAGGCATTAGCAAGACCCGAGCACTTAGTAGAAATAGAGGCGGAAGCGGTAGTTGGTTCTTATCTGATTAAGAGTAAGTGAAATCCTCATCCGGTACCGGATTGAAAGAGTATAGACGCGCATAATATTGTCAATCTTTAAGAAAGGAATAGCACAAGCCAACCTGGCCAAGGTCGTAGTAAAAGAGGCGGGACCGAAAGTGATGTTAAAATCCATTGTTTGATTTGTTCCGATTAAAAGCGAGGACTAGGGTGAGAAGAAGATTCGTGTTTTTAAAAGAGGTCAAAGAGCTTGTAGCAAAGGGAGTCGATAAAATAGAACTTCCCAAAGGTGCGAGGATTTCTGATGAAGCGGCCGATTTGATCAAGGAAAAGGGCATTAAGGTAATTTTTGGCGCTGATGATATTGCTGATAATTTGCAAAGAAATTCGGAATTTGGACGCAGTAAGGTATTGACAGAGAAACTAAATACCAATGGTGGCCAACGGCTGGTTGCCGTCGCGTCGGATGGTAAAAGTGAGACAGATTTTGTCAGCCGTGTAGCCGCTAGAAGCCCATATTTTTTGCTTTTTAACGAAGAAGCTGAATTAGTCGAAATTGTGGAAAATCCTTACCGTAACATTGGTGGTGGCGCTGGCCCATTAGTAGCTGAGTTTCTGGCGGCGAAGGGAGTCACCACAATTGTGGCAGGAAATTTTGGCATGAACATCAAGCGGAGCTTGGAGCAGATGGGTCTTGAGCATTTTGAGTTTCAAGGGGAGGCTAGAAAGGCTGCTCAGAGGGCATTGGGTCAAACCTTTTGAGGATACGTTTGGCATGCGGAGTAGGTCAAGAGTTCCCCTCTCCCATTTCGCGAAACCTTAGGGGAGATTTCTTGCGCAAAATCAGTAAGAAGGGGGGTGAATAAAGAAAATAAGATAGGAAAGGAATCTTTTGTTAATTTATTTTATTAGGGAGGAGAACAGAGATGAAAAAAACCAACGGACTGCTCATTGGGGCTATTATTTTAGTCGGTATATTTTTTACCTTTGTGGCCTTTGGAAGTGTTAGCGCCATCGCCGGCCAAAAGATCTACCGAATGAAGATCCAATCCGCGTATCCTCGAGGCGATATCTCCATGGAACTGCTGAAGTACTTCGCTGACCGGACAAAGGAAAGAAGTAATGGCAGGATCTTGATCTCGGTTTTTGCAGATCCTGAGCTAGTTCCTGCTGAGCAGCTTTTTGAGGCTACGCAAAAAGGGACCCTTGATATGCTTCATGCTGTTGCGGCCATGTGGGGAGGCATAGTGCCTGTTGGTGAGGTTGAATTCGGGCTGCCTTATGCCTATAACATACCGGGTGATAAAGACATTATTGAGACAGGAAGAATTGTTAGGGATTTTTTTTACAAGAGTGGTCTGGTCAAACTGCTGAGGCAAGAATATGGCAAGCATGGGCTGTTTTGGTTAGATATGCACTCCTATGGCAAGATAATAACCATGTCCAGAACTTGCATAACTTCTTGTGATCAGTTTAAGGGAAAAAAATTCAGGGTGGAAGGATCATGGGCAGACTACTACAATGGTCTGGGTGCAAGGGGAACCTATATACCAGGAACCGATGCCTATATGGGACTAAAACTCGGTACCATCGACGCATCTCAGTGGGACATAAGCGCTATAACGGGGCTAAAGTGGTATGAAGTAGCACCTTACTGGCTTGTAGGTGGTCAAAACGACGTTGTGCCTGGGCATATCCTGGTCAATATGAAATCATGGAATGCACTCCCGAAAAATCTTCAGCAGGCACTGCTTGGGGCCGCAGAGGATTATTACCATAAACTCTTAGACAGCTATATGGTTGAATACAAAAAGGCCGATGATCTGGTAAAAGCGGGTAAGATCAAAAAATGTGTACTAGATGCAGAATGCGACAAGAAATGCGCCGAGGTTGCTAACAAACTATGGGATAAAATAGCAAAAAGAGACCCGGCTGCTGCAAAGGCTATCGAGATGATAAGGGAATGGCGAAAGACTTTAAGATAAGGACGTTGGAAAGCTAGGAGGTGACACGGTGAGGCGCATAGAAAAAGTAAAAAAAACTATCAATACTATAAGCCTAAAATCTGGGAAGGCTCTATGCCTCACCGTGTTCCTGATAATGCTTGTCACCACATTGGATGTGGTTGCCAGATATGTTTTTAATAGCCCATTGCTTTGGGGTTGGTTATTGAATAGGCAGCTTTTTGGACTTTTTATTATATTTGCCGGCGTATATACGATGGCAACAGGAGGGCATATAAGAATCGAGATTTTTTATGATCACTTCCCTCCAAAATTGAAGAAAATTGCACGGTTCGCCGCGCTAGGTAGCATGTTCATTTTTTTGGGTGTACTGATTAGCCAAGGATATTGGATGGGTTTTAATTCCTTGAAGATGGGAGAACTCGCTCCAGGAGCATTTCGCTTACCTCTTTATCCGCTCAAGCTACTTATTCCAACAGTGGCAATTCTGTTTTTGCTCGAAGGTATCGTATTTTTTCTTGGAAGAGATGAATGATACCTCTGAATCCTGTTTGCGAATTCCTTATAAACGTCATGGTTAAGCAGGTATTTATTTCATGTCCATAGAACTGGTTACATTGCTTTTATTTGGCGGTCTTCTTTTTTTATTGGCAGTAGGCGTCCCGGTAGTGTTTGCATTAGGGGCGATAAGTGTTCTAATCACTTACATCATCGGTGGGAGTAATGACCTCTATGTAGTGGCGACTACTACTTATCGAGAAATTACCGATGGAGGATTGATAACAATTCCTCTGTTTCTTTTGATGGGGAATTTCCTCTTACACTCTGGCATATCTGATCGCTTGTTTAAGGCGTTGAATTATTGGTTGTCGGGCCTCCGAGGTGGGTTGGCAATTGTGACCATTAGTGTTTGCGTAGCATTAGCCATGTGCGGAGGATTTGGGCCTGGTATTCTTACGATGGGGTTGATCGCAGTTCCTGCAATGCTAAAGTTTTCATATAATAAATCCCTTGCTCTTGGCACGGTTATGGCAGGGGGAGTTTTGGGAACCATAATACCTCCAAGCATCCTTATGATTGTATTTGGTTACATTGCGCGCGTTTCCATTGGAAGGCTTTTTTTCGCTGGCGCTATCCCGGGGCTCATAACCGCATTTTTATATGTCTGCTATATAGTGGTAAGGTGCTACTTTCAACCTCAACTAGCTCCGCGCACATCCCAAAATGTGACTTGGAGAATCCGGTGGACGTCTCTTAAAGAGATTGTATTTCCTACCCTTCTCGTGGTTTTGGTTCTGGGCTCTATATTTTTGGGCATTGCTACTCCAACAGAGGCTGCAGGTGTGGGCGCCATGGGCGCATGCTTAATGTGCATAATATACGGCAGGCTTACGTGGAAGGTGGTAATAGACTCGTGCCTTGAAACCATGAAAGTTAGCGGCATGGCACTATGGATATTGGTTGCAGCTACCTTATTCGGGGTTGTTTACACAAGTGCCGGGGCACAGGATATGGTGATGGGCATAGTCCAAAGTGCCACAGTCAGTAGGTGGGCGATTCTGGCAACTATGCAAGTTATCCTTTTGTTGTTTGGAATGTTTATGGACGATTATGCTGTGGTTACTATTTGTGCCCCAATATTTGTGCCAATTGCTAAGATTTTAGGGTTTGACCCAATATGGTTCTCCATTGTGTTTATTCTTAACATGCAAGTAGCCTATCTTACGCCTCCATTCGGGTGGGCCCTCATTCTCATGAAGGGGGTCGCCCCTCCAGAAATCAAAACGAGAGACATATGGAAATCCGTTCCACCTTTTGTTGTAATGCAACTTTTGGTATTATTGTTGACCATGATATTTCCGAACTTGGCCCTGTGGCTTCCAAACAAGATGTTTTAGCAATAATGTTCTAGAGGCTGGAAATGAGCAAGGCACATCGACTAAGTGGCAAAAGGGTTTTAATCGTAGATGATGAAGCTGATGTCCTAGATACCTTAGAGCAATTGTTATCCATGTGCTACGTGAGGAAGGCCTCCAGCTACGAAGAAGCTAAGAATCTTTTGGAGACTGAGGAGTTTGATATCGCAGTATTAGATATAATGGGTGTAGATGGTTATGGTTTGCTTGAAATTGCAAAAAAGAAGAATGTGATCCCAGTAATGCTAACTGCCCATGCCCTAACTCCGGATAACGTGGTAAAGTCACGTGACAGGGGTGCATGGTCATTTATTCCTAAAGAAAAAATAGCCGAAATAGATACCTTTTTGGAAGGTATTCTTGAAGCGAAAGAGAAAGGACGGAATCCGTGGTCACATTGGTTTGACAAACTTGCTAAGTACTTTGACAAGAAGTTTGGCCCTGACTGGCAGCAAAAACACGGAATGAAGGTCAGATAGGGTGGCTTTGGAGTCTCAAAGGCTTAAGGAAATGCATAGTTTCCAGACCTCGGATCCAATTTGATTATATCTCGGTTTTGAAACAGTTAGAGGAGGCCAATGCTGAACTAAAATGCCAAATTTTCCTCAGTTATGAGATTATCAAGTCATCCATAAGCCTCAGGCTTTTGCCTTGACTTAGTTCATGACAGTGATATCATCTCAACTGCAGGTGGGTTCTGGCCTTTCCACCGAATCCTCTGTGGCTTGAGAGTTCTAACCACCTCCCTTGTCTTCAGAGGCTGGGGCCTTACAAGGGCCTCCTGGATTACAGAATCCGCCTGCATTTATTACTGGGCCCGATCAGAACTCCCACACCTTTAACCTCCATTAATATTCCCTACCCTGGTTAGTTGCTTGACCCGCTAAGGGCTTTTTTTTATAATCGCCCCGCAGTCGGCCCTAGCAAGAACAAGGTCTTGAACTGAATCCAGACAAGGAGGAAAGAAATGGACTTGAGCAGAAAACTTGGAATAGGAATTGTTATGATAATACCTGCTTTTGTGACAGGTGGGCTCCTGTGGAGTATCATTCCGTCCTGGATCGCGGTCGTCATTTGGGAAATCGTCATGGTCTTGGTCTACGTCGGCATTATAAAAGGGAAATTTTCATTTTCCAGAAAAATGGCTTGAGCCGGTTCATGGATGGCTTGTAAAATTAATGGGCCGCCCTATAAGCGGTCATGCCGCAAAACATGAAAAACCTTCTCGGCCGTCTCTCCCCTCAGCAGGTCTTACCCCTAAGTTTTCTAGGAATCATCATCTTCGGGGCGCTTCTATTATTGACCCCTTGGTCCACAAAGGCCGGGGCAATGCCGTTCATTGATGCGCTGTTTACAGCCACTTCTGCTGTATGTGTTACCGGCTTGACCGTGGTTGATACGGGAACCTATTTTACGCCCTTCGGTCAAGGTGTTATCTTAGGCCTTATTCAAGTAGGCGGCCTTGGAATCATGACCTTTTCTGTCCTTTTCTATAGCTTGCTTGGATCCAGCATACGCCTGAGGGACAGAATAATAGTCCAGAGTAGTTTTACCACTCCTCAGAAACAGGACGTATTAAAACTGGTTAAATCGATATTCTTATACACCTTTGCAATAGAGGGTGCAGGGGTAATTTTGTTGCTTGCGGCATGGCCCGGTGGCTCTCCCAATTCCACGCGGGTGTGGATAGCTGTTTTTCATAGCGTCTCTGCTTTTTGCAACGCCGGTTTTTCACTTTTCAGAGATAGCTTTATGGAATATCGCTTCAACTGGTGGATCAACTTGATAATAACTAGCCTGATAATCGCGGGAGGACTGGGTTTCATCGTTCTTATGGAGTTGGGAAGATGGGTAAAACAGAAGCTCAGGAAGCAACAAAGGCCCCGCTTATCGCTCCACAGCAAACTGGTCCTTACCACCACAGCATGCCTGATAGCTGGCGGGGGATTGCTGTTTTTTGTGCTGGAATCTAGGGATTCATTGGCCACTGTTTCGCTAAATGGAAAAATTCTGGCCTCATATTTTCAATCAGTCACCGCCCGGACCGCAGGATTTAATACAATGGATATCTATGCTTTGGCAAACCCCACTTTGTTCATACTTATGATCTTAATGTTCATAGGCGCGTCTCCCGGCTCATGCGGGGGAGGAGTGAAAACTATTAATGCTGCCATATTGGTGATTATAGCAAGGAACAGATTTAAGGGAAAAGAAGAGGGGGAAGTCTTTAAGCGAACTATTCCCCGTGAGACGTTAAGCCGGTCTGTAACAATAATAATAAGCTCAGTAGTCCTAATTTCAGTTGTGGGGTGCTTATTGATGATCGCGGAAACTGGCCGCTACGCTCATCCCGAAACCAGAGGGAAGTTTCTCGAGTATCTTTTTGAAACGGTCTCTGCCTTTGGCACAGTGGGGCTTAGTATGGGAGTCACGCCTACGTTGACAAACATGGGCAAGATCCTCATTATGGTCATGATGTTCCTTGGCAGGTTGGGGCCCTTGAACTTGGCCTTTTCTTTGGCAAAGCGGGCACCGGTAAAGAAATTTCATTATGGAGAAGAAAAAATTTTCATAGGGTGAAGGATGAAAAAATTTGCAGTGTTTGGATTAGGGAATTTCGGATTTTCTGTGGCAAGGGCTCTGTATGAAGAAGGCCATGAAGTGCTCTGTGTAGACCGAGAAGAGGCCAGGGTGAATAAAATCCAAGAATTTGCCACCCACACCATAATAGGGGATGTCACAGACCGCTCCCTGCTTGAGTCTGTAGGTGTATCCGACATGGATGCTGTAATCGTGAGCCTTGGAGACAACCTTGCAGCCAGTATTTTGACCACCCTGTACCTGAAGGATCTTGATGTAAAGAGTATTTTGGTAAAGATTAGGAGCGAGGACCACGGGAGAATCCTTGAGAAAATAGGGGCCGACGAGGTAATTTTTCCAGAGAAAGAAACGGCCATGAAGATTGCAAAAAGTCTCTCAAACCCGAATATCCTGGATTACATCCCGCTCTCCCCTGAGTACAGCATCCTGGAGGTTGCACCTCCCAATCATTTTATTGGGAAGACCTTGAGTGAAATAAACCTCAGGGCCAAGTACGGCGTAAACGTGATCGCCATCCGGGAGCTTGTACCAGACCGCCTGACCATGGCTCCAGGAGGGGAATTTGTCATAAAGGACAGCGATATTCTCATTGTATTAGGCCGCCCCGAGGATATTGCAAAAATCCGAGATAAAGACTGAAGCTGAGTGCCGGGTTATCTCAAGATAAGAACCGAAGATTGGGCGCTGCGTATGAGCTTTCCAACCCTGTCTTGCGAAAAAAACTTGCTGATCAAGGAGCGGTGACCCATCCAAAGGGCAATAAGGCCCTTTTCTGCGGCATCGGCTATGAATTTGTCCAGCATAGATACGTCCACAACCGAGACCCATGCCTTAATCTTTTGGGCGGAATAGTATTGCAAAATCTCCTTCATTTTTTGATCTACTTCTTCTTTTAAGTGTTCAGACTCTGTAAGACCCACGAGGGCGAGATCGGTTTGATGGAGTGTGACCATCTGGTTGATTAACTCAAGGGACTCTTGGCTCACACTATCATGATCAAGGCAGCAGACGATCATGTTTGGTTTCTTTTCTTCTTTTATGACAAGCACGGAACAGGGAGCGGCTTTTACTATTTTTTCAGGAGCATTTCGGTCCTGCTCCCAGGCACAATGTTGGCCTTTACTACATCCCAGCACAATCAAGTCGCTCTCCTCTTCCATAGCTTCTTCTAGCACCTGTTTAGCAAGGGGGCCGAACCTGACGCGTACCCGGAGCTCTTTCATACCTTTGCACACGCACATCTCTTCAAAAAGGCCTTTTCCCCTGTCTACCAGTTCATACTCCCAGCGTTTTTTTGCATATGGAGAAATGGATTCATCCTTGAAATAGCCCAGGAATTCTTCTCTGAATTCCTGTAATTTCCGGATAATGGACAACTTTTTTAGCCCTTCCAGGCTGGTTGAAGATGAGTTAAATTTTTTTGATTCCACTCCCAGTAAAGTAACATCTGCCCAAGTGTTCATAGCAAGCTTAGCCACCTCATGTACAACGTATTCGCTGTAAGGATTGGTATCTAGTGCAACTAAAATTCTCATTATGTCCTCCTGTCATCTAACTCCTTGCACCGCTGTTTCATCGCCCATGCCCTCCTGTGCCATACTTGCTGCTTAGGCTATCTACTGGTTGATTTAGAAGGGATCAGCACAGAAAAATGGGACTGGGCGCATGGGCCAAAATGGTGTAAATTGGGTTTTTTCTGTCCAAGCCATCCCTGATCGCGCAGGCGACTAAGCCGTATTTACTAAGGTAGTCGGCTATTTCCTTTGGGCGCCCGGAAACGGTTTCTGCTTGCTGGGGTTTCCAGTTTAATTTCTGGAGAGTGTCAATAACTTTCCTCGAATGTTTTTCATGGGGATCCAGATGATCTATACTGATTCCGCCTTTGCCTTTTTCAGGCACACAATGGACCACGTCTAACACTAGGTTAGATTCTTTAAAGATGCTGCAGAACTGTTCAACAAGAACAGACGGGTCCATATCCTTATGGGTGAGAAGAGCTACTTTGCTCACTCCAACGAGATTTTTCACCACTATAATGGGACATGGCATGTTCTGGTAAAGCCTTGAGCTGACCAGTTTCCTGAAATCTCCTTCATCAAATGAAGCCAGCATGCCTTCCATGAAAAGATCATATGAGCCGGTCTGGAGTTCTTTCAGTATTTCGCTTTCCCGTTCCCCTACCACCACGCGGGGAGCCGCAAGGGCAGGACAGTAAGGTTTTTCCGTTCTTATAAGCAAACTGATCTCTTCTTCGGCCCTATCGGCTAGGGCATGTTCCCAAGTATGACGTACCCATCCAGTGCCAAAAAGATTACCTTTTTGTTCGGGTTCTTTGACATGGATTGGTTGGAGAGCTATCTCCATGAATTGAGCCAGCTGCCCGGCATATCTAATCGCGATACTGGAGGCAAGATCAGAATTGACTGAAATGAGGATATTTATCATGGTTCGTACCTGCCTAAGATGTAATACCTTTGATTTTCCTTTCCGCTCTTTCAACGGCGTCCTGGATTTCCCCTAGCTTAAAGGGCTTAGCCAGGAAATCGAATACCCCTCTTTGAAAAGATTCCTTTGCTGTTTCCATGGTAGCGAATCCTGTGATCACAATGACCTCAGTTGTGGGAGACCTTTTCTTTACTTCTGTCAGAAATGCCATCCCATCAAGGCCTTCCATCTTTAAGTCCGTGATCACAATATCAAAAGTGCGCTCGGTGATACGTTTGAAGGCATCCGAACTTCGAAAGAAGATTTCGACCTCGTATCCCTTTTTTTCCAGAGCTGACTTGAGGCGTTTGCACACAATAGGTTCATCATCCAGGATCAAAATGCTCGTTGTTTTGTGTCCTTCCATCACCCTTCTCCTGCTTTTCCGATTTTAGTGGACCGTGGCAGCACCGACATTTAGAGTCTGGAATGCCTCAATGAATTTGTTAACTTGATTATCATTGACCATTTGGACATCCAATTGCCTGGTGAAGGCTACCAATACTCCTATAACCCTTAATTTCTCCTTCATCTCTTCCATGTCAAGTTTCTTGACCCTTCCCACTACCAGGTCTCCTCGGAGGTCAACCCTGAAATCGTTCATTGTCAAAATCTCTCCAACTAGCTTTGCCCTTCTGGATCGCCTGGACAGCTCAGTGACGCCACCGAGAAACCTGAAATATGCATAATTGTCATTTATATTGTCACTCACGTAGGCATCTATCATATTGAAATGGTAGCCGAGTCGCAAACTAATGTTTACATAATTAAGTGACAAGACCGCAAGATTCTGCCCCACGTACTTGGGAGTAGCCAGTGAAGAAGAAAAGGTCCGGGTGAGGCTGGACATGAAACTGCCAAAATCTACCGACATGGGCTCGGTGCTCCATGCACCTGGACAAAGCAGTCCCTTCACAAAGGCTGCCATTGGGATGGACCGGATTTCCTCGATATGAACCTTCCTAGACACATGCCCAACACTCAGCCCATCACCCATATCAATCAAAACCAGATCTAGAGGCACTGGTAGGTCCAGGTGTAAGGGCGGGGTATGGGAATTCCGAGTGCCATAGTAGCTCAACTCGATAATTTCTTCAACTGCTTTTTCGTGGACAAATCTTGTTATGTCATGAAAAGTCTTGCAGTACCGAGGCCTGAACTTCTTGTCCAAGGGGTCCAGGAGATTGAGAGGGGAGATTTTCTTTAATACCCGCCTGAGCAATCTGTATTCATATGTTTCCTCAAACGGCTCTTCATTGAATTCATAGTAGCACAACTCCTTCACCTTGCCCTCGTAAACTACATTTTCCTCGGCATCCACGGTTACTTCTTGTCCCTGTTTCAGAACCTTTGTTGCGATGCCTGTGTTTACAATAGTTGGAACACGAAATTCACGAGCTATGGTGGCCATGTGGCCGGTGTGGGACCCTATATCTGTTAAGACTGCAGCGGCCTTTCTTATCACCTTGGCAAATCTGGGAGAGGTGTTTCGGGCAACCAGTACCGCACCTTCTGGAAACCGCTCTAAGTCTTCATCGCTTTTTACTAAGAAAACCTTGCCGATTCCTACCCCTTTCTGAGCGATGTCTCCTCTACCTGAGAAGATTGTATGGGCCTTTCTAAGGGCCGAAGGGATGTCACAAACGAGCTTTGCTCCCTGAGACCGGATATACAGTTGCCTTGCCTGCAGTATGTATAGTTGGCCCGAATGATCGTATGCAAATTCAATATCTTGGGGTTTCTTGAAATACCTCTCGATCATGACGGCATGCTCGGCAAGCTCAGATAACTGGTCATTGGTCAGAGACGCCTTCGTCTGCAGTTCATCCGGCACTGGTACGATTTCAGTCCCTCCCTCTGGTTTTACCACCATTTGCTTGGTCTTTCGGACAACCTTCAGGCCCCTGACCTCGTGAGGAGGTTCGCGCGATATCTTGAATTGATCAGGCGTCACATCTCCCGAGACAATAGGCGCCCCAAGGCCCCAGCTGGCTGAGACAACCATTGCTTCTTTCTGCGGGTCTTGTGGGTCAAGGGTATACAAGACCCCACTTACAGCAGCATCCACCATGACCTGACAGGCCACGGCCATTACAACCTCTTTTTCGCTGTAGCCTTTCTCTCGCCTGTATTCCATGGCACTGGGAGAGTATGCGCTGGCAAGCACCTCCTTGTAAGCCTCGGCCAGATTCTCAGCCGGCTCATTCAATAGGCTTAGAAATTGACCTGCAAAAGTGTTTTCCGTGTCTTCTCCCCAAGCACTGCTGCGTATGGCCAGATACACGGCCTTGCCAGGCTCTTGTTCTGATAAAATCTCAATTGCCTTTTTCAATTGCTTTTTGAGCTTGGGAGGTATGGTCCCGCCTCTTATCAATTCCTGGATCTTTTTTGAGGCCTCAGTGGTCCCGATTTCGCTGCGGGTCCACGCCTCGGCTATCTGGCTGATCTCCTCCCAAAGTCCGTTGTAGTCCATGTAGGCTTTGAAGGCCCTCGTGGTAATGGCGAAACCCTCTGGTGTTCGAACCCGGAGAAAATTCTTTATTTCGGCCAGATTTGCGTTCTTGGCCCCGACTACATCAGAGAAGTCCCGGCTGACGAGACTGTAGGGCATGGTTAGGTCGCTCTCGGGTATGACTATCCTGCCCTCAAGTTCATCCTGAATTTCAGAACTGATCCTATTGAAGGCATCATACAGCGCGAGGTACTTGTGAGGCGCTATGGCATCAAGGTTATAGATGAGTTTGTATACGTAGTCACTCATTTGCTCGCACGCAGTTCGAATGTACTGCTTGTCAAAGATATACTCCCCGCTGAGCTTGTCACCCATTTCTGCCATCAGGTCCAGGATCCTGTTGTTGAGCTCCAGAATGGTTTGGAATTTTGAGAAGATATCGACAAAAGACAGGCCCTTTGTGCGCCTCCCCCCTATGATGGGATGCAATAGGGCTCTAGTCCATTGCCGAATAAGGTCCATAGATGACTCTCTTTAGTGGCCCCCCTTGCCTCCCTTGAAGATTACGCCCATAATGAGTCCGGCAATTATCGCAATAATAGTGGCCAAGATCCCATAGGTGGTACTATGCTGGTAGGCCAACGAGGCTACCAAGTTGGGAAGGCCTTTTTCTTCTGCCTTTAATACTTCTTTTACCGAGGCTACGATCTTTCCTGAATTTATGGCTGCCAAATGAACTTCATAGCTCCCCGGCACAAGTTTCGAAGGCAAGGTGGCAGTACAAGTAAACGGTTTCATTCCTTTTGAGGGCTTATCATATTTTAGCGCACCTTTGGTGATAGAATAAAGCCCTTCTTTGGTCTTAAGTTTTAAGAATTCCTTAAAAAGAAAATCCTTGTCCTCAGATTCCGGTGTAATGGCGATTTCCTTTTTTAGGGCCTCGAGGCCTACTGGAAGGCCTTTGGTGTTGGCATCAAGTGCGGTGAAGATAAGATATAGATTTGGAACATTATGAAAGACCACGGTACCGATATTCATCCACAACAGGCCCAGTGCTTTACCTTTTTTCTTAAATTCCGTATCCTTCCTATGACCTGTGATATAAACCACCGCCTCGGAGTCCTCTGGCACCTGACCTGTAACCTTGACAATGGCCCCGTTGTAAGTCGCCCCAATTATGATAACGTTGGGCTCGAGCTTTAGGCTCATCTGATCAGCAAGGGCGACTCCACTGTTGCCCGCAAAGATCATAGGCCCTGCATACAATATAAGAATTGTGATCACTATTTTTGGGATAGAGCGCTTCACTTTAATGACCTCCTTTGTAGGCTAACATGATATGAGGTGTGAGCAAGAGACTCAAAAGCATCTTCACCATTACCAAGAGTACGATTGATGCAAGTAGTATCTTGAGCTGGTCGCCTTTCAGTTTCTTGCTGATCATCGCACCGAACTGGGCACCAAGCGTGGAACCCAAAAGGAGAATAAGCGCTAGGATGAAATCAACAGTATGGTTGGTATGGGCCTGCATTATGGTGACATTGACACAAGTGAAAAGAATCTGAAAGAGGCTTGTCCCCACAACCACGTGCATTGGCATTCTGAGGAGGTATACCATCACGGGAACCATAATGAAGCCTCCTCCTACCCCCATAATGGCGGCCAGAATCCCCACAAAGATCCCCAAGATGAGGGGCATGAGGATGGAAAGTTCTACCCCAGATTTCTCAAAATAGGTCTGCCAGGGTAGTTTCTTGACAAGCTTGGCATACTTTGACTCACCTTTGGAGGCGGTGTCTTTTGCCTCTTTTTTGCGTAAAGCTTGGAGGCTTTCAATGAACATGTAAATTCCAACGAATCCCAGCATCAGCACGTAAGTTATCTTGATTAGGAAATCGGCATTTCCAAGCTCCCTGAGGATCTTTATGATTTGAACGCCAAGGGTGCCACCTGCCACCCCTCCTATAAGTAATAGGATGCCCATCTTGAAATCCACGTTTCCAAGCCTATAATGGGCTAGGGTACCCGAGGTTGAGGCCCCCACGATTTGGTTAGAGTCGGAAGCGGCCGCGACAGTGGGAGGAATGCCAACCATTATGAGAAGCGGCGTCATTAAAAACCCACCTCCTACCCCGAATATCCCGGACAAGAGTCCAACAAAACCACCCATAGCAAATATGAGGAATACGTTAACGCTACTGCCTGCAATTGGAAGGTATAAGTGCCACATTATCCGCTCCTTTTCTTAGTTATTTTTATTCCTTTTTCATTGACGATCTCTATGCGACATTCCACTCGTCTCCTGATTTTCTCCGCCACATCAAAGAACTTGGTGCTTGATACTCCCTTGCTGGGCAAGGGTGCTCCCAACACCAAAAGGCTTATTCTGTTATCTTTTATAAACTTGACGACTTCCTCGTCATAAGCGCCGTAGGCAACATATAGGTCCACCGAAATGCCCTCTGCACGGGCCTCTTCAATAAGGCCTTCCACCTCTTCTTTCAGATCTGAAAAAAGCTGTTTTTTTACGCCCTCCGCCCCGCTACCTTTTGAAACCATGAGTATATGGACCCTTGCATTAATTCTGCGGGCGAGATTAAGCCCGTGAACCGCTGTCCAGATAGAGGTCTTGCCGGGATCTAAGGCAACAAGAATTCTTTCCATGGAAAATCAAACCTCCTCATGGGCCCTTTTGCAATCTGGATTCCATAACAAAGGGAAAGGCTTGAGCAAGGAAGAAAAACACGAGTAAATTATGGATTGAAAGGATTTAACTTCTTGAAATATAAAATAGTTTTAC
>Ga0164318_10000647_pt1 | contig 27843 bp, 24 predicted proteins | sample GuaBasSedimGuay9_FD_113734 | JGI IMG/M metagenome (GOLD analysis project Ga0164318, IMG submission 113734) | Subseafloor sediment microbial communities from Guaymas Basin, Gulf of California, Mexico - Guay9, Core 4571-4, 0-3 cm | ecosystem: Environmental > Aquatic > Marine > Hydrothermal vents...
GGCTTTATCCTGAATAAATTCAAAAGCTTCTTCGTCAGAAAGCTTTTTGACCGGTTTCTTCTTTGGTTTCTTAGCCTTCTTAGATAACGAAAGGCGTTTTTTGATGCTTTTAGTTGCCATTTTGTACCTCCCTTCCTTTTAAAACAAAAAACAGATGACTGAATACAGATAACCTCGTAAAGTCGCTTCACTTCCACGGGGCAGGCAGAAGACAGATAACAGAATACGAAAAGGCTAAAGCCTCTTTACCCCGTTAGAGAAAGCCGCCGCCCCGTTAGAAAAATTCTTTCTAACGGGGTTTGCTTAAGGCTGTTTTTGACCTAAATCAGTTATTTCTACTTCTATTGAGAAGTTTATTCTTTCTTCTATCTTGTGTATAAAAAAACAGCTTACCTGCTGCAGGTTTTTTTCAAATCCTGATTCGGATGATGAAACCGAATATATGGGAAATACTCTGACCCCCGCTTCTTTACAAAAAAACTTTATCCGGGATTGCTTAACTCTGTCAACTATTTCTAAGGTTTCCGCCCTATCTCTTTCTGTCTCTCTCTTGATTGGGACCCAATCCGAGCTGTCAATTCGTAAAAAAGAGTTATCCACAGCTAAAACGAAGATGTTAAATTCTACAGCAAAAAATTTATTTTGCAAAACTTTTTTGTCTTTAGCTGTGACTTCATAATCAACAGTGAATTTCGGCTCGCCGGCTTTAAGTGTTACGGTTTTTTTTATTTTTACCCCGTTAGAGAAAGATGCCGACAAAGCCGGTGGCGGGGAAAAAGGACGAAGTTCCCTAACGGGATTTACTTTTTCATTTTCGGCTTCCAGCCTGATTTTTATTTCCTCTAATTTGCGCCCAATTATATGGGTATAATTAGTATTAACAAAGCTAATTATGCTTTTATCTTCGGCAATTCTGTTTAAATCCGAAGTTTTCTCTATTAAATGGTCAATTAAACAGGTTTTGCGGTAATTATCATATATAAGGTAATTTTCTAACCCTTCTTCTTTATTTTTAACGATATCATGTATGCTGGCAGGTTCTTTTTGGGTTTGTTCTACGGTTTCTTTAATCTTTTGGTGGTAATTCTCTTCTCTTCGGGTAAAAGTGTTGACGAAATTGAAGTTTAATAGGTTTGAGCTTATTTCTTCTATACTTGCCCCTCTTTTTGGCGATAGACAGAGGGTTAAATGCTCGTTTTTTAGAACGATTTCTTCTTTTCCGTCAAAGTCAAAATCGGTTTGTTCTAAATTCAGATAGTTCTTTTTATTGTTTATAAGGGATTTCTCGGCTCTAATCAGGTTTTCGTATACAGCATTGCGGAGGTGGGAAAGATAAAATCCTCCAAAAACACCGTGCCAGTAAGCGCAGTTACACTGGCTTTTGAACAGGTTGGTAAAAGAGGCTTTATCCCGGCTGTAATCCTTGAATTTATTTATCTTTTTACTTACATTGAGCATACGTTTATGCATGTAGTTTATATCGGGGTATTTATGAAAGAAATTGCGGAAAAACCCGCCTCTTAAGAAGGGCGTGTATTCAGGCCCTTTTTTGTCAATATCAGACTTAGCTTCTTTAAATAAACGGTAAGCCTGAGGCAGTAATACCCATTCAGCCATTTCATCGTATGAAGCCGTCGGCAGGTAAATTATCCCTTCCGGAGAAAAGTTTTTAAGCGCCTTACTAAAGGTCAGAGTTTCTACCCAGTCAGAAGATTTTTCCAGAAGGAAGAAGAATTTCTTAAGCCATTCCTTTTTATATACCCAGTCATAAGTATGAGGCCAGAGGCCGAATTTTTCTCCATCATCTACTATAGTAAAGATCTTTCCGGGGAATCTTCCTTTTAGGTTTTTTAGGACTTTTTCAGTTTCGCTTATTTTTGAAAAAGGTATTTTGTAACGCAGGCGTTTGCTTATGGGAAATACATATATAGGCCTTGCCGAATCTTCGGTGTAATAGAATCCCGGTATGTCTTCTTCTGTTATGCCGGCATAACGAAAATGGGCGTCGTCAACTAAGGTAAATTTAAGCTTTGCCTTGTTAATTACCGATGATAGAGAGGGTTCCCATACGCGTTCAGCAAGCCACATTCCCTGAGGAGAGGCATCGAATTTATTTTTGAGAAAAGAATTCATAAGCTCTATCTGACGGAGCTGGTCGGGTTCGGGGATTGTTGAGATAACCGGTTCATAGTATCCTCCGCTTAGAAATTCAATCTGTTTTCTTTTATGAAGGGTTTTTAATATTTCGGCCAGTTCGGATTTGTTTTTCTCAAAAATCCAGTCTAACAATGGGCCGGTAAAATGGACGTTGCAGGATACTTTTGGGAATCCCGCCAGGGTTTTAAAGAAAGGCAGGTAAGATTCTTCATAGGCTTTGAGGAAAACCGAATCAAAGTTCCCCACCGGCTGGTGGTTATGGACTCCAAAAATAAGGTATAGTTTATCCATTTACCTTTTCCTCCGAATTCATCCCCTTAGAGAACGAGGTTCTCTAACGGGATTCACTTTATTTAAAAAGTCCCGGCTTAATAAACGGGAAATTTCGGATATGTATAATAAAAATATCCTCCTGAAGTCTCCGCTCCCGTCATTATAAGTGTTCCACCAGTTCCAGTCGCTTCCTTCAATTATACGCAGAAGGCGGACAGCTTCTTCTCTGTTTTCGTGAGGGATTGTTTTGTCTTCAAGAGTCTGTTTTATCTCTTCTAAGAGTTTCCAGTTGCGGTTGTTCTCAGCATTCCCCGCCCATACTCCGAAATCAGAGTTTATCCATGACCCCGGCCAAATCGGCTTATGGACGGATTTTATCTCTTTGTTTTTTAAGTATTCGGATATGGTTTGGGATTTTAGGCTTTTATCTTTCTCTAATTGTGAATATAAAGTTGTAAACAATCTTTTCGCGTTGTTCTCGTAGTATTCCCAGGCGTTCTCTCCGTCCATGGCAATCAATATATGCTTGTTTTTGTAAACCGATGACAGGAATTCATCTGTTTTTTTAAAATTGTTGATTATATCTTTTCCGGCATAAGTTAAATCCTGCCATGAATGGTAGACAAAACTTAAGGCGTTGGAAAGGTTTTTATCCCGAAATAAAAGGGTTAAATCTCTGAACTTATAAGGCTGGTGAATTATTTGACGGGAAGCTTTCCCTGATGTGAAATTCCTGTCGGTATATACAGTTTTTAGAAGGATGTCTTCGTCAGTAACTATCCAGTTGAATCCCGCTTTTTTATAAAGGCCGATAGTTTCTTCGCTCACGCTTCCTTCAGACGGCCAGGAACCCTGTATTTCGCGGGAGAAAATACCCTCAGCCCTCTTTTTTGCCTGCTCAATCTGCCATAAAGCGTCTTCAGGGTGCCTGAAACGCCTTTCAGGAATAGATAAGTATGGATAAGCTTTTAGGATGTCTGTATCGCAAAGCAGAGGGATAATCGGATGGTAATAGGGAGATACGCTTATCTCTATCCGGCCTGATTCCTGGAGTTCGCGGTATAGGGGTATGGTTTTTGCGATTATTTCCTGCTGTTTGTTGACTATATATTCTTTATCTTCTTCCGAGAAATATTTACCTTTTTTAAATAGCTGCCGGAGGTTTTTATCCTCTTCAATTGAAGTGAAATGGAACCATACAAGGTTAAAATAGACTTGAATATCAAAAATCTCTCTGTCAGTAAATGATTCCGGCCTGGAATTTAAGGATTTTTGGTAAAGTTTGGCGTATTGTTTGTAAGGAAGAATCATCTGCCTGGGGTTTACCCTGAAAAAGTTTGAGAGGATGAATTTTTTTTCTTTTTCTGAAAGGCCAGCAGGCTTCTTTAAAGAAAGCGTTAAAAAGGTGTCTTCCGGCTTGTTTTCGGCGTAATCAATTATCTGGTCTAAAAGGACAGGCGAGAAATTAAAATCAGCTTTTATTTTAGGATACCCGCTTAAAAGAGATAGAAAACCAAAATAATCTTTTACGGTATGAAGCCTTACCCAGGGCAGGAGGTATTTATTCTCATTAGGAGATTTATAGCAGGGCTGGTGCATATGCCATAGGAATAATACTGAGGTAGGTGTTTTTGACATAACAGCTCTTGATATTTACCTTTATGTGGAAAAGACCGAGTATGATATGTCAGGGAAAAGGTTATTATCTGATTCCAATTTCTCCAACTGTTTTGTATCCGGTTCAGCTTTCTTTAACTGGTAGTAAAGCGAGTAGAAATTCTGCAGATGTTCAATTACCCGTTTTTTCGCGTAACTGACAAAGGTTTGAGTCTTCATAATAAACGGCCAGTCGCTGGACTGGGCTAAAAGCAGTTCCCTGGCCATTTGATTGAGGACTCTTGTCCTGAGAGGTGATTCCGAAAGGCTGGTATTGGCAAGTTTGGCCATAGTTTCTGCCGCTCTGTGCAGGTGGGGGTATATCCAGTCATTATCCTGACATAACCAAACATCGCTGTACCCTTTCCATCCCCAGCTTGATCCCGCCGGCTCAATGACCTGGTTTTTGGGGTAGGTTTTTAGATATTGAGACGGGTTTATAAGCTTGAAAGTGTTTTGGTCGAAAGCTGTCTTGCGGATTAGAAAATTCAGCCAGTCTATTCCTTCAAACCACCAGTGCCCGAAAAGCTCGGCGTCATAAGGAGAAACAATTATCGGTTTCTTTCCCATTAAAGAATTCAGGTGTTCAATCTGTTTCTCTCTGTTAAACATAAAATTCCCGGCATGGTCCGAGGCTTTCTCTAAGGCGTTCTTAAAAACGTAAGGTTTTTTATCTTCGGAAGGGCCGGTAATCTTATGGTATTTTATCCCGGTAAAAATCCTGCTGCCGGTGGGAGATATATAAGGTTTTATGTAGTCGTAGTCTAAATCAAACCCTATGTCGCGGTAATATTCGCGGTAGTTGTAATCGCCGGGGTATCCTTCAACGGACGACCAGACATTTTTTGACGTTTCTACATCTCTGCCGAAAACTCCCACTTTATTCTTTGTCCAGTATCCGGAATAAACCCCGAACTTAGGCCGGGGCTTAGAAAATAGTATCCCGTGGCTTTCTAAAATGAAGTATTTTATTCCTTCATCTTTGAGAAATTTGTCAAGGCCTTCATAGTAGCCGCATTCGGGTATCCATATGCCTTTCGGGCTGGTTTCAAATATTCTTTGGTAAGTCCTTACGCCTACCCGTATTTGGGCTTTAACAGATTCTTCCTGGATATTCAGTAAAGGCAGGTAGCCGTGAGTCGCCGCGCAGGTGATTATCTCCAGCCCGCTTTTTTCCTGAAACAATTTGAAGGCGTTTAATATGTTTCCTCCCCAGGTGTTAAAAAACAGGTTCTTTGATTCAGAAAACCGGTGGTAATACATTAAAGCTGTTTCGTTAAAATTAGGCATAAACTTTGTCCGGGTGATTTCTTTCTCGGACAGCTCAATCATTTTGTTCAGGTATTTTTTGTATCTGCCGCGTAGAAGGTTGTCTTCCAACATGCTTGCTAAGGTGGGAGAAATGTTTATCGTCAGGTTAAAGGGGATGCTTTCTTTAATTAGGCCGTCTATCATAGCCAGAAGAGGCAGGTAAGTGTCGGTTATGGCTTCAAAAAGCCATCGTTCTTCAAGAAAATCTTCGTATTCAGGGTGGCGGACAAAGGGAAGGTGCGCGTGAAGAATGATGCTTAAATACCCCTTCTCCATCTTACTCACGGTTTCGTTTGACTGTCGGGGTTATAGTTATTCTGTCTTTTCCTGAAGAGGATACGGCAGTTACCGGAAAGTTAAACTTTCCTATTGGGAGGGAAAAACGGAAACTGAATGTCCCGTCTTTATTCAGGGAAACTTTACTGCCTTTCAGGGTAACTTTTGCCGAGGGTTCTGTTTTTCCGTAGATAATGAGGTCGGTTGCTACTTCCAGGAAGAATTCGCGGGGGATATTCCCCTTTTTTACCGGAGAAAAAGACTCAGAGCTTCCAAAAGAAGATATTTGTTTTTTAAAAATCTCCTGAAATTTTCTCCGTCTTTCCATGGAACTTTTGCCTAAATCATAGATGCCTAAGATTTTGAAATATTCGTCTTCGGGAACAACCCATTCTTCGTCTAATACCGGAGATATCCCGAATTTGTAACTGGAAACGGTATTTGAACGGGCTAAAAGATAAAAGCTGCCTTTTTTACTCAAAAATCCTATATCAATACAAAAAGAATGTCCGGGGTTCGCGGTGTTTATATACCAGTTTAAAGCTTCGCTGTTTATATTGATGTCAAAAAAATAGTTGGCTTTTGAACCGGTAAATTTTGTTATGCCGGTGATATCATATACGCGCAGAATTCTTTTTAGCTCTGCCTGCTCGTCTTTGGGTATTGAGGAAATAACTTCCTTTTCTTTCTTCGGAGAAATATCCCAGTAGGTATATACCCACCAGGGGTCTTTTACCATAGCGGTAATCCGGTCATCAAAATAACGCTCAGGCAGTTTAAACATTTCTGTCCGGGTATGTTCTTCAATCGCTGTCCCCATATTGAATTTGGCCCGGCTGAATTCAACTTGGGTTTCTAAAAGAGCGGTTGATTGTTTTGGCTTATTATGAGTTTTAAGGAGGGGCTTTTTTTTAACAGACTTCTTAAGAACAGGAGTTCTTGCCTTTGCCTTTAGTTTAGGAGGTTTCTTTACAGCTGTCCGTCTTGATGAAATTAGTTTTTTTATCGCGGATACGGGAGAAGAACGAAGTTTGCGGGATGATTTTTTTTTGCCGCCTGTTTTTTTAGATTTCATCTTCGCCTCCTTTATCTGCTGTTTTAAGAGCAGGTCTTTTGGAGATAGAGATTAGATAATATCACTCCGATAATCAGAAGTCAATCGAAAAAAGGCAGATTCGGCATTTTAACTCAGGCTCTTAATACGTCTTTCAGCCTTTGTATTTGTTCGTCTTTCCCTAAAACAATCAGGTTATCGTTAGGCTCAATAACAGTTGAAGAAGAAGGGTTGTATAGGAATCCGCTCTTTTTCTTAATTGCTACCACTAAAAGCCCTGTTTTTTGGGGTATCTGGGCTTTCTTAAGTTCCAGGTTCGCGAGTGAACTTCGTTTTGTTACAATAAGTTCTTCAAGCTTTAAGGATAACCCTTCCTGAGGAGTAGTGGTCATAACATCCAAAAAGGACAAGACCTCCGGCCTGAGAATCATTGACGCCATTCTCCTGCCTCCTATTATCTCGGGGAGGATTACGTTGTCTGCTCCGGCTTTCATAATTTTGTTCAAGGTGGTCTCTTCTCTTGCCAAGCTCATTATTTTTAATTTAGGGTTTAGGTTCCTGGCGCTTATTACCACAAACAGGTTTTCTTTATCTGTCCGCAGGCAGGAGATTAATCCTTTAGCCTTATCTATCTTCGCGGATTGAAGGAGTTCGTCTGATGTGGAATCTCCGATGATAAAGGGGTTATCTCCCAGGATTGATCCTGTGTCGGGAGGGAGCGTTTCTGAAAGAAGAATAAATTTCACTTTAGACCTTATGAATTCTTTAATTACTTCTTTGGCAACTGTATCCGCGCCGCAGATAATGTAATGATTAGTTAAAGACGCTATTTTCTTTTCCATTATTTTCCTCCTGGTAATAGATGAAAACTGGCCTTCAATGATAAAATTTCCAATGATTGTTACCGCGTAGGCAAAGATTCCCACTGAGTTTATAATCAAGAAAATAGTGAATATTTTTCCCAAAGGTGTAAGGTTGTGAATTTCATGAAATCCGACAGTAGAAATTGTTATAACTGTCATATAAAGGGAGTCAAGAACCCCCCATTTTTCTAAACGGACATACCCGCAGGTTCCTAAAATAATGAGCAGAATGAGAAGAAGAAGAGCTAACCTAATCTTTTTCATCTTTTTCTTCCTCAAACTTTTTAAGGATATTCTTAACTTCCATTTCTGTCTTTTCTATTTTATCCCTGCATATGCCGATGAGTTCGGTAGCCCGTTTTACTTTATGGGACAATTCGTCAACATCAATATTTTCGTCCTGCAGGCCGTCAACAATTTCCTGAAGTTCAGTAATAGCTTGCGAGTACCTAAATTCTTTCTTTGCCATTTTTTCTTTCTCCTTCTTATTGAGGCATTATCAAGAATACCTGTTACTTTTTTTCAAAAAGGATCTGCCTCTGGCAGAAAATCAATTATTTTATAAAGGACAGGTTACAAACCTGTCCCTACAGATATATTTATATTATTTTCATCTTTTTCCCATGCTTTAGGGTTATTTATGATATATTCGCGGATATTATTTAAAGATTTGTCATTCCGTATGATGTGGTCGTAAAAGGAGCGCTGCCATTCGAATTTATTTTTTGTTTTTATTGTTTTATTAATTTGTTTTGACGAGAATGTTTTGAAACCACGGATAATCTCTGATAATGAATGTAATTTATTTGTAGGGGAGGGTTTGTAACCCTCCCTTTTATTAACATTACCGATAATTAAGATGCCATGTATATGATTAGGCATAATAATATATGTATCAATAGCGAGATTATTATAATGGTTGGGTATATCTCTCCAGCATTGTTGACATATTGCGCCGTACGAATTTATTATCATTTCATCATTTATAACATTTCCCAGCCATTTACTGCGCCCATTTGTACAGATCGTTACATAATAATAACCGTTTGACGTGTAATTATATTCTTTTAATCGATTATTTTTACGAAGGTTGGACATCTATCATTCCTCCACTTTGCTTATCACCTCGCCTTTATAAAGGACAGTTTTAATTATATCACCTTTTGTTAAATCGGAGGCATCTTTTAAGGCCTTTTGATTTTTAAAAGTAAGGCTGTATCCCCGTTTGAGGATATTCTTAGGATTCAATAAAGCTGTTTTATCTTCTATGACGGTAAGGATTTTATTCTGGGCTGAGACGGCCGATTTTATATTCTCAGCGAGTTTCTTTTGGTATTCTCTAAGAAAATCCCCGCGCAGTTTTGTTATCTGCGTAGATTTGGATATTATCAGGGTTTTGCTCTCAGTTAAAATCTCGCGGTGCTTTGAAAAATAGGAATGGACGGAATTAAGGATTCTTCCGGCAGTCATCTCTAACTCCTGAGAATTTCCGCTAAGAAGCATTTCCGCTTTCCGGCTGATTGTCTCAAAGGCTGAAGTTAAAGAACCGGAATAATCGCGGACTTTCTCAGCTATATGCTGAGCTAATTTAGTAGGGGTCTTAAAATGAGCATTACTGGCAAGTTCGGTTATAGAAAGGTTTATTTCATGTCCTATAGCTGAAAGAACAGGAAATCTGCTTTCGGATATCTCTACGGCAATAGGTTTAGAATCAAACGCGCTTAAATCAGAAGTTGACCCTCCTCCTCTGGTTATCGCTACCAAATCTAAATCATGGGAGTTGAATATCTTTAACGCCTTTACAATTTCTTTTTCTGCCAGGCTTCCCTGCATACGGCAGTCTATAAGGAAGACTTTAAACCCGAACCCGCTTTTTTTCAGTTCGCTGATAAAATCGTGATACGCGGCGGAGTTGTAGGAAGTTATAAGCCCTATATTCAGAGGGACCAGAGACGCAGGCCTTTGTTTGTTCTTTTCCAATACCCCTTTTCTTTTCAATTCTTCGATTATTTTCTGACGGGTTTGGGCAATCTTTCCCAGGGTATAGGCGGGGTCTATATCATGGACGATGAGGCTTAATCTCCCGCTTTTAGGGTAGAAATCAACTTTACAGAGAAGCCTCACTTCAATATCTTTTTTTAAAGACGGGGAGATGTTATTCTCTTTTAGTTTTACTTCTACTTTGAAACGGATGCTTTCAAACAAAGCCGCCGGTATCTGAGCCAGTATTTCGTTCTTTTCATGGTGTTTTTGCGCTAAATTAAAGTAGATATGCTTCTTTGTCCCGAAGGGTATCCTTAAATCCTGAATTTCCCCGCATACCCAGATATCTCCCGGGAACTCCAAAGACAGGGCTTGTTTTATCGCCTGATTAAGTTCAACTATTGTGTAAGTTTTATTTGTATTTGAAAAGTCGTTCATAACAGAGATATTATACCATACTCAGATAATTGTCAAATGTTGGGGTTTTATAAGGGTTATCTATAAAGGAGTAACGGACACAATTTCTAATCCTTGAGGGATCTGACTGGAGAATTTTTCTTTGAATTCTTCGGGAGGAACTAAAGTTTCAAAGTAGAAAATAATGTTGAGAATCCCCTTTTTTCCAAGTTTCAATGCTTCGCCCATATTTATTTTAGGGTGAGGGTTAAATCCGTTGGTGTATAGGATGGGCAGGCCTGATCTGCGCAATGCCCGGATAAACAGCCGGAAAATATCAAGCTGGGAAAAATATACAGCATCCCCGGATTTTTTTATTTCTGTCTTTAGGGCGTATTTGTTATTCATTCTTTACCTTTTTCTACGGCCAAAGGGTGCCGCCATTTCTATATGTTTCGGCAGGGTCCTGCTTGTTTGGGTGTAGATATCTAAATCAAGCCCTAATTCTTCAGCTTCTTTCTGCCAAATATCCGGATTTATCCAGTCAAGGTCCGATAAAAGAGTTTTGTTGAATATCCTTTCGATTAGAGGCGCGATTGTTCTGTCTGACCGCGAAAGGACTGTTTCTAAATAAGATTTGCTGTAATTCGAGAAATTTATCTTTATATTCTTATTTCTTGAGATGCGCCCGCGGAGTAAAGAGCGTTTCTTAGAAAAGCTTTCTAAACTAATAAGCCGGTGTTCCTGAAATTCGCTGAAAGGTTTAGGGATGAAACAGGAAACAGTTGTGTTTATTTTAGGGTTATGGCCTTTTTCTTTTTTGTAATGGTAAGCCATGTTTTCTACGATATCCCCTATTCCTAAAATGTCTTCTTCTGTCTCATTGGGTAATCCTGCCATAAAGTACATTTTGAAATGGGTGTAGTTCAATTTGGCGGCGGCTTTCGCGGTTTGGTAACAATCAGAAAGGCTGATATTTTTTCCCAAAGATTCTCTCAGCCTGTCATTGGCGGTTTCTAAAGCTAAGGTTATGCCGGGTTTTCCGTTAAAATTGAGCAGTTCAAGTATTTCAATGGCTTTCATAGAAGGCTTTAGAGAAGGAATGGAAATTCCTATCTTTTTTTTTCTCAGATAGGGAAGGATTTCGGTTATTAATTCTTTAAGTTTGGAGTAATCTATTACCGATAACCCGGTTAAAGATATAGTCTCGTATCCGGTTGAGTCAAAAAGCTGTTTAATAGAAGTTATTATCTTTGCCTTCTTCTTTTCTCTGTAAGGATAGTATATTGAACGGGCCTGGCAGAACTTGCAGGTGTTGGGGCATCCTCTTTGTATTTCTACCTGCGCGCGGTCAAAGACTATAGGAATATAGGGGACTATCCATTTATCGGGGTAGAAACTCCGGTTTAGGTCTTTAACATAAGCCCGTTTAGGACGTTGAGGGCTTTCTTTTCCTGCAGGTTTTAAAGTATGGTTATCGTTGTAGTATAACCCCGGCAAATATATTCCTTCTATTCCTGAGAGAGAAAGCAGAGTATCTTTTTTAGAAAGCCCTTTGCTCTTTATCAAAGTTTTGACAATTTTTTCCGCCTGTTCTTCAAATTCCCCGAGAAAAAAAATATCCGTAAAATCAGACAGAGGCTCAGGATTGTTCAGGCCTCCTATAAAGACTAAAGGAGTATCCCGTTCTTTGCTTTTAAGAGGGATTCCTCCCAAATAGAGCATTTTGAGGAAGTTTATAAAGTTAAGTTCGTAATTTATAGAGAATGCCGTTATGTCAAAGTCCTTAAGGGGAGTTTTTGTCTCTAAAGAAAACAGGGGCTTTTTTTCTTTAAAGAGGTATTTTTCTAAATCTTCACCGGGGAGGAAACATCTTTCACAGGATACTTCAGGCAGGCTGTTTAGAAGGTGGTAAACAATGAGAAATCCCAAACTGCTCATACCAATTTCGTACATCTGAGGGAAACAGAGGCAGATCTTTAATTTGCTTCTTGAGTAATGTTTTGTGTCTAAGTTCCATTCTTTTCCTAAATACCTTGCCGGCCGCTGAAAGTCTAAGAGGTTAAGATCTGTATTTTTGTCTGCCATTATTTTCTAAAGCTCTAAACTTTTCAGCCATAGGCTGATTCTAAATAAACCTTGTAACGGGCGGACACAAAGTCCGCCCCTACCGCCTATCCCTCTTTTTCTCCGCGCTTCTAAATTCTGACCAAATCCTAAATCCTAATTTCTAAATCCTAAACAAATTCTAAACCCTAATTTCAAATGTTCTAAACTTTATTTTGGATTTTGGGTTTTCTTCATTTTGAGTTTGTTTAGCCTGCCTTCGCCAAGGCTTCCCCCTGCTTCCCTCGGCTCCGCCGAGAGGCGAGCGGCAGGCAGGATCCAAATCAAAAAACTCAAAGATAAATAAAATATTAATAAATTTAAGCTTTAAATTATACTGTTTTGAGTTTTGGGTTTTCTTTACTTTGAGTTTATTTAGGGTTTTGGATTTAGGATTTAGTATTTTCTCCTTAAGTTATTCCTGATGCTTTAAAATGTTTACAATTATACCGATTAGCATAAACCCGATTAGGGTAAACGAACCGCCGTAGCTCAAAAAAGGCAAAGGCAGGCCTACAACCGGTATCATGCCCATAACCATAGCTGTATTAATTATTACGTGAGTAAAAAGCAAAGAGAATATCCCTAAACTGAGAGTATAGGAATAGCTGTCTTTTGATGACTCGGCTGTACGCAGGATTATTCTTAAAAGGAAGTAATATATGGATAAAAGGATAAGACAGCCTAAAAACCCCCATTCTTCGGCAAATACGGTAAATATAAAGTCCGTATGCCTGGCGGGGAGGAAATTCAGCTGGTTTTGCGTCCCGGAAAGGAATCCTCTGCCGAAGATTTCCCCTGAGCCGATAGCTATTTTTGACTGTATAATAGTGTAGCCTGTGCCTAAAGGGTCGGAATTAGGGTTTAAAAACACTAATAACCTGGCCTTTTGGTAATCTTTTAGCAAAAACCATCCGGCAGGAATAGTTAAGCAGATAATCATTATGAAAAAGATAAGATTTCGTTTTCTTACTCCTTTGCCTATGAGCATTAAGAAATAGACAAAGATTGTAACTAAAGCTGTGCCTAAATCCGGCTGAATAAAAATTAATAAAGCGATGACGCTGACAGGAATAAAGGGGGCTATTATTTCCCGCCGGAAACTTCCTTGGGAGTTTCCGGGTAGATATTTCTGCTGAGACAGTTTCCTGCTTAAAATGAGCAGGACAGCTAATTTGGCAAATTCCGAGGGCTGAAAAGTTATGCCGAGTATCTGTATCCAGCGCTGGGCGCCCATATGCATTTTGCCTGAAATTATTACCGCTGTCAGGAATAAAGCCGCCGCCGCGTAGACCCACCAGGATAAGTCATAAAATACCCGGTAATTCATAAAGGAAATTACCAAAATCAGTATCCAGCCTATTATGTCCCAGATCACCTGTTTTATGAATAAAGATTGGTTTATTAATACCCCGTCCTGGTGGAGAGAGCTGTAAAGGGATAATAAGCCGATTATGTTTAAACAGAATAACAGCGACAGGAGAAAGAATATCCGTTTTTTCATTGTTCTGTTATAATCCCTTTCTCTTTCAAATCATTCAAGAACCTATAGGCTGCTTTACAGGCTTGATAACTTGACCCCGCGTGCTCAAGAATTACGGTTATTACATACTTGGGCTTTTTGTAAGGGAAGAAACCCGAAAACCAGCCGTGCGCTGATTTGCTTTTTACCTGGGGAGTCCCTGTTTTACCGGCAATACGCAGGTTAAGCTGTTCTAAAATATGGGCGGTTCCGGTTTCGTCTTCTACCGCCTGCCGAAGTCCTTGATTAACGATTTCAATGTCTTTCATTTTCAGGCCGGTTAATTCTTTTTTCCTCAGGGGGATTTCAATATCCCCTATTTGTTTTACTAAATAGGGCTGGATAAGGTATCCTTTATTGGCAAATACGCACATCATTATAGCTGTTTGTATAGGAGTGGTTAAGAAATATCCCTGCCCTATTGCAAAGTTTATGGTATCTCCGGTGTACCATTTTTGCCTTAATTTTTTTTGTTTCCATTGAGGTGAAGGGACCAACCCTTTCTTTTCAAAAGGGAGGTCAATTCCGGTAAGCCTGCCGAAACCTAAGGCTTTCGCGTAATAAGCAATCTTTTTCCCTCCTATCCTAATTCCTAAGTTATAGAAAAATACGTTACAGGAATGGGTCAAGGCTTCAATTAGGTTCTGCCAGCCGTGGGTATGCGAACATTTAAATACCGCGTCTTTAATTTTGAAATACCCCGGACAGAAGAATCGCGTGTTCTTGGATATGGATCCTTCTTCCAGCGCGGCAATGGTAATTACCGGTTTGAATACCGATCCTAAAGGGTATTCCGCCTGTATAGCGCGGTTCAGTAACGGTTTTCTCCGGCTTTGAGATAGTTTTCTGAAATATTCTTTTGAGTCTAAGAATAAATCAGAGTTGAAAGAAGGCTTGTTAGCCATGGCGATTATTCTTCCGGTTTCGGCCTCTATTAGAATAATGCTTCCCTGAAACTTTCCTAATGCCTGATAAGCTGAATTCTGTATCTGGGAGTTTATAGTGAGGTAAATATTCTTGCCCGGCAGGGGAGGCTTCTCACTGAGAATCCCTATCCGGTTTCCGTAAGCGTCAACTTCAATCTGGGTTCCTCCGGATGTGCCGCGTAAATAACTGTTGTATGACTTTTCTATGCCTGAATAACCGGATTCTTCTGTAAGATGATAGCCGTATTTCTTAAGAAATAGATCTTTCCCTGAAAGCTTGCGCGTATATCCTATTATATGGGCAAAGCTGTAAGGATAGACGGTGCGGCGTTTAGGGGTTAACCTAACTATGAGCTGGGGAATGTTTGCTTCTTCAAGCCTGATTATTTTTTCTCTATCGTCTGTAATGAATATGGGAGTGGGAATAAAAGGAGCTAAAAAGTTCTTTCTGAAATTTGTAGAGAGGACTTTTGTTTCTATTCCGGTGATATCCGATATTTTCTTAAAGGTTTTGTTTTTTTCTTTGGAATTAAACAGGCATATATTGAAATTCAGTTTATTTTCAACAAGCGGTTTTCCATTGGTATCGTATATCAACCCCCGGGGTGCATCAACCGGAATTAAACGGATAAAATTTGATTTGGCCCGCGTTAAGAAATTGTTTCCGTTGACGGCCTGATAGTAAAAAAGGCCTGATATGATTATAGCGAAAGCGGCTGTTTGTATTTTCTTTATTGTTGGAAGCATAACTAATTTATTTCCGGACGCGTTTTGGAAAACAATCCGGGTTTTAATAAGAAGTAAAGAAAAATTCCTGCCGTCAAATTCTTTCCTGTTAAAATGAAAAAGTTCTTAAGGCTGAACGAATGCAGGGCAAGAAGCAGGGTGGTGATATAAACAATTAGTAAAAGAACGCAAATTAAAGAATATCTTAGGTAATTCAGGGAGAAAAAAGAAGATAGTCTTATTGCCATTGCCGGCAGGAAAAGGTAGCTTAAGGAAACCGTGATTGAAAACCCGCGGTTAAGAGAAAAAAGCAGTATCAGTATGGACAGAGAAAAGACCAGGGATTTGTAAAAATTCAGGAAATAACCCGTAAGCAGAAGGCCCAGAAATAAAAAGTCTATCCCTGACAGAAAAGAAGAGTTTATCTGCTGGAGAAGAAAAAGAAAGAAAATAACGGCAGTTTGTTTAGGCAGGTTGTACATTCGCGGCCGCGAAACCGCGGCTTTTAGGCCGCGGCTGGAAAATGGCCGCTCAGTATTTCGCTTAAAAAAACCACGGAGTTTAACCGGTGAAGCTTCATTTTTAATGTTCATTGTATATGCCTAATGCCCGAGAACTAAATAATCGCGTTTAGGGGGTTGGATTCATTTTATCAGCACAAAGACTTCGTTAATAGAGCTGATTTTAGCCGAAAGTTTCACAAAAACATTCTGAGTCAATTCCCCTTTTATCTTGTTAATATAGCTTATCTTTCCCACAGATATCGGCATATAAGCCGATTCTTTTTTTAAGACAAATACTTCGTTTCCTCTATCTATCTCCGCGTCATAAGGGATATAGAGGAGTTTAGCTCCTTCAAAAAGAGCTCCGGCAAGAATGGTATTTATTTTCCCGCAGGTTACCGCTATCTTAAAGTTCGGGTCAGAGGATAAACGTACCCATGAATCAGAAGGATTCACTTTTATAATTTTACCCACCAGGTTCCCTTCAGGGCTGATTACTAAATTTCCTGTTTTAATCCCCGAATCCCTGCCTCTATTTATGCGAATTTGCTGTTCAGTCTGCCAAGGTGATTTTATCAGGACTGATGCCGCTGTTATCTTAGCGGAATACTTTTGTTTTAACCTCAGCATCTTTTTTAGAGCGGAGTTTTCCTGAGAAAGATTTTCATAGTTCGCGAGGCGGGATTTGAGAGTTATTATTTCAGCTTTTAGGTTTAGATTTTCTTTCTTTAGTGAGGTTAGAGTTTTCCTGTTTCGGAAATATCCGTATTGAAGGAAAAATATCCTCAGCAGGCCGGACAGCCCGGATGTAATAATAAATAATGCTGTTATTACAACAGGGATAAAGTATAGTTTTTGAAATTTATGATATGGAGGCAAGAGAAATCTTTTTTAGATAGCGTATTTCTTCTAAGACCTTTCCTGTTCCTAAAGCTACAGCCGTTAAAGCATCTTCGGCCACAAGAACCGGCAGGCCTGTTTCGTCGGCAATAAGTTTGTCCAGCCCTTTTAACAATGACCCTCCCCCGCACATTACTATCCCCCGTTCAATTAAATCAGCGGCTAATTCGGGAGGGGTGCGTTCCAATGTGACTTTGGTTGATTCAACAATTGATTTTACCGGTATTTCTAAGGCTTTTCTTATCTCTTCGGAATTCACAGAGATAAGTTTAGGCAAACCGGTAATCAAGTCGCGGCCTTTTACTTCTACATCAACCTCTTTTTCTAAAGGATAAGCAGAGCCTATCTCTATCTTTATGTTTTCAGAAGTCCTTTCTCCAATCATAAGGTTATAGCTCTTTTTCATATATTCAATTACAGCTCCGTCCATTTCGTCGCCTCCTATGCGGATACATTGCGAATAGACTATACCGGCTAAAGATATAACAGCGATTTCAGTTGTTCCTCCTCCGATGTCAATAACCATATTTCCCTGAGGTTCTTCAATAGATAAACCTACGCCTATTGCCGCCGCTATTGGTTCTTCAATTAGAAAAACTTCGCGGGCACCCGCGCGGTAAGCAGAATCTTTGACAGCCCGGCGTTCTACTTCAGTTATTCCTGAAGGAATAGATATTATCATCCGCGGGCGGAACTGGAGCAGGCCTCTTTTAGGCTGGACTTTTTTTATGAAATAACGCAGCATACTTTCAGTTACTTCGAAATCAGCAATAACCCCGTCTTTTAAAGGGCGGACGGCAATAATGCTTCCCGGTGTCTTGCCTAACATACGTTTGGCTTCCTGTCCTACAGCTAAGACATTATGGCTGCCTTTTTGTATCGCCACTACCGAGGGTTCGCTGAGAATGATTCCTTCTCCCCGCGAATAGACAAGGGTTGTTGCTGTTCCCAAGTCAATACCTATATCGTTGGAAAAGAAACTTTTGAACCTCTGAATATTGTCTTTTAAAGTTTGTAAATATCCCATTTCTTTAACATTTAGACACAATAAATAATAACAAACAAGTATATCCTTGTCAAATGAAAAGGAGCCAAATTTTTCAGGGGAAATACCGGCAAAAGTTGTCCGCAAATTGTAGATCAGGACATCTTTGTAACCTGTTTGGATAAACCCCGTTAGAGAACGGAGCGCTCTAACGGGGCTTACCGGTTCTGCTTTTCTAATAGCTTTTATTGAGCAAAGAAAAGGATATAAAGAAGAGGTTGATCTTCCTGCATAAAAAAAGACTAATAAATACTTGACAAATCCGTCCTTCTCCGATATAAATAGCTTGTTGGATTTTTATTAAGGGTGCTTTAACGAAAGGGGGAAGTATGAATAAAGCCCAGTTAGTGGCTGTTGTAGCCGAAAAGACTGAGACTAAAAAGCAGGCTCAGGACATAGTTGATTTGATTTTGGATTCAGTGAAAGAAAGCCTTAAGAAAAGAGAACAGGTTGCTATTTCCGGTTTTGGAACATTTAAGATTAAGGAAACTAAGGCGAGAATGGGCCGTAATCCTAAAACAGGAGAATCAATACAGATTTCGGCTAAGAAGAAAGTAGCTTTCAGAGTATCAAAGGAGTTGAAAGAATCTATTCTCTAGAATAAAAATCAGAAACGTTTAAAAAATTCCCTCTTGCTTTAAAAAGTAAGAGGGAATTTTTTCAGAGAGGAACATTATGGGCCAGATATATTTAACACAGCAGGGTTATGATAAACTTCTCCATGAGATGGAATATCTCCGCAATGTGAAAAGGAGAGAAATTTCTAAACGTATTGAAGAAGCCCGCGCGATGGGAGATTTATCAGAGAATGCCGAATACGACGCGGCAAAAGACGCCCAAGCCCGGGTTGAAGGAAGAATTATTGAGTTGCAGGATAAATTGTCACGGGCGGTGATAATATCTAAATCAGAAGTCAACCTTGAGAAAGTAAGTATTGGGACAAAAGTAACCCTCAAGGATTTAAACAGCGGGGGGCTTTTAGATTATACTATAATGAGCGATGAAGAGGCTGATTTCAGCCGTTCTGAAATAGGGGTAAGTTCTCCGATTGCCCGGGGATTATTAGGAAAGAAGGAATCCGATACCGTTGAAATTACTGTGCCTAAAGGAATATTGAAATACCAGATACTAAAGATTGCCCTGCCCTAACCACTCGTCAGGCCACAGAATACGTGGAACAGTCCGTAGTTGACAAGTATACACACATCGTGAACTTGATAAAAACTCTAAGCGCTAAATCCAAAACTCTAAATAAACTCAAAACTCAAAATTCAAATGTTCAAAACTGATTTCTTTCTAATGAGTTATAGATAATGTTTTGGGGGTTAATCATTTTGATTTTGCCTTCCCGCCGAAGTTTCGGCTCAGGCAGAGATTTGTTTAGGGATTTAGAATTTACTATATCTATATAGCCATTTGCTCTTTGCTATTATCCATTTGCCATTCGCGCTTAACCTTTTTTATCCCACCCCGGGAGTGGTTACGAAAACATTCGCTGTTTGCCATTAGCCATTCGCTATTGGGGTTAGGTACCGATTTTCAGAGAGGAAAAGAGCTTTGCTATCAAGGCTTTTACTGAGGCAATAGCTAAGGCGCTGGTTTTGGGGTTCTTTTTTGAAGGCAGGTTTTCTACTTTAACCTCTATCTTTCCGATAGATGATTCTAAAATTATTTCATGAATATTTTTGCTTTGGCCGGGGACAACTTTAATGGCAACTGTCATTTTCTTAAACTGCGATGCCAAAAAAAGAATAGAAGATACGTTTATGTTTTTTGGAAAATATTTTACTGCCTTTTGAGGAGGCCCCTTAAATACAAGAAGCGGCTTGGTCAGTTTCTCTAAGTCAATTTTTCTCCTTTCTAAGTAAGCTGTCTCTTTCAATCCTTTTGGAGGCTTTGAAGTTAAAAGAGTTAGTTTTTTTATTCCTTCCCGGGCAAAGGCTAATATTCCGTCTATTCCGCAGACAGCTCCTGAAGGGATATATACCTTTACTCCTTTTTTCTTCAGTTTATTTAATAATACGGTTTCATTCATTAGACCGCCGGAGCTGAGGATAATGATGTCTTTTCTATACCGGCAGGCTTTTTCCAAAACAGGGCGGACAGCTTTTGTAGACGCGGTTTCGATCACCAGGTCGGAATTCTTAAACAGCACAGAGAGGCTTTCCGCGTGCCTGGGCTTTAAATTCTTTAAGCAGTTTTTAAGCTTTTCTTCCTTTCTATGATCAGTATCAAAAAGGTATTTCAGGGAAACTTTTTCAGGAAATCTTTTGTCTAAAAACTTGCCGGTTGCCGTCCCGATTGCCCCGCATCCTATTATGCTTAAGTTTGTCCGTTTACTCATATGCTTCTCCTTAACTCAATGAGACTTAGACTTTTTCGAAGAAAAAGTCTATAGCCGAATTGATCCTGAGCGACCGAAGGGAGTCGAAGGATCTATGGGTTCATTCCCCGCAGCTTGCTGCGTTTCCTTTATTTCTCGTATTATCAAAAGTAAAAAAATACACAACAGATCATAAAGCCTTTCTTATTTACTATGAGCCATCAGCTATCAGCTAAATCCTAAACTAAACTTAAATTCTGATACCAATGTTCTAAACATTGTTTTGGGTTTTGTATTTTGGCCATTTGATATTGTTTAGAATTTAGGATTTAGTGCTTAGAATTTTTTTACCACTAAAAGCATACCCTTTCATATTCAATCATTCTGTCTGTATAAAACTTTTAACATTATCTAATATGTCTTTTTGTCCTAAGAATCGTATTGTCTATTAACCTTGTTTTTCCTATAAATACAGCTAATCCTAAAAGAGCTTTATCTTCTATCTGTTTTAGGGGCCGCAGGGTTTCAATATCGGTTATTTCAACATAATCTATCCTGGCGGACTTTTTTGCCTTTATAAGAGTTCTCACTTTTCTTTTGATTATCCCGCTATCTTTACAGCCGTTTTTTGCTAATTTTTCAGCTAATTTCAGAGACTGATAAAGGGCCAAAGCATCTTTCCTTTCCTGGGTATTAAGGTAGGCATTGCGGGAACTCATAGCTATTCCGTCTTTTTCTCTTATAATAGGCATAACTTTTATTTTGACAGGGAAATTAAGGCCGGTTGTTACTCTTTTGATAATTTGAGCCTGCTGATAATCTTTTTGGCCGAAAAAGGCAATGTCAGGCTGGATGATATTGAAGAGTTTAGCAACAACGGTAGCTACTCCCTTAAAATGGCCGGGCCGGGACTTTCCGCAAAGAAAATTAGTTAAAGAGGTTTCCTCTACGTAAACGGAATGGTTAGGATGATAAATTGTGTCAACAGAGGGGTAAAAGAGAAGATTAACACCGGTTTTCTTTAACAGCTTCTCATCAGCGCTGAATTTACGGGGATATTTCTTAAAATCTTCATTTGGAGAGAACTGAAGAGGGTTTACGAATATGCTTACCGCGCTAAATCCCGTTTCTTTAAGAGAAGCTTTTATTAAAGATATATGCCCTTTGTGCAGAGCCCCCATAGTGGGGATTAACCCGATTGTTTTACCCCTTTTTCGGGCTTGTTTGACAGCCTTTCTCGTTTGGGAAACGGTTCTGGCAATTATCATAGTCCTTAAAGTGTAGAAAGCTTTTTTCCAATAAAGGCTGTTATTTTTCCAAAGTGAGTTCGCGGGCTCCAATAATACCGGTATCTTTTCCCAGCCGGCTTTTTACAACTTTAACTTGCTGAGACTGAGGTTTCATTGCCTGGTATGATATCTCTTCTTCCATAGCTTGTTTAAAGAAAGGAAAAGCCCCTGATAACCCTCCTCCAATAACTATCAGTTCAGGATTAAGAAGGTTGATTAATCCTGAAGAAAACCGGCCTAAGATTTTTCCGAAATAAACCCAGCATTTTAAAGCAAATCTGTCTTTTTCTTTTGCCGCCTGGTAGATATTATACGGGTCCATGTTTTTAATCCTGCTTACAGGGCTCTTTTTGTATCCGGGCATAGACTTAACTTTGCTGATAAAATAACTGTTTCCTAACAGGGTTTCAACACATCCTGTCCCTCCGCATCCGCATTTTTTTCCTTTTAATACGATAGGCATATGCGCGGCTTCCGCGGCTGAGCATCTCCCTCTAAAAATCTTTCCTCTTATAATTAAACCGCAGCCCAAACCTGTCCCTAAGGTAAAAACGATGCCGGTTGTAATACCTTTGGCTTTTCCTCTTCTAAGTTCGGCTAAAGCTGAAGTATTTCCATCATTATCTATGAACAGGGGGATTTTGAATTTCTTCTGAAACTTTTTTTTGAAAGGAAAATTCTCCCAGCCTTTGATGTTTGGAAGATAATAAATAACCCCTTTCCCGGTATCAACCGGCCCGGGTACGCCTATCCCCGCTTTCTCTAAAGAATATTTTTTTCTTAAATTATTTATGGATTCGGAAATAAAATTAAAGAAATCATCAGGGTTTGTTAGAGGTTCTGACAAATAAGAATACTTGGAAACTATCCGTCCTTTAGAGTCAAAAACTCCTAATTTAACAAATGTCCCGCCCCAGTCTATTCCGATAGCTGCTTTATCCATTATGCTATTTTACATGCGGGGAAGAATTTATCAACCGGAAATTAATAATGGCTTCATTTTTTAATAAACTACCTCGCAGCAAACTGCGAGGTATCAAAAACTTCTCCAAAAAAGGAAACGCAGCAAGCTGCGGGGAATTAAACCATAGATCCTTCGACTCCCTTCGGCCGCTCAGGATCAATTCGGCTATAGACTTTTTCTTCAAAAAAGCCTAAGTCTCATTGATTAAAATCATCCTCTGAAAAGACAGAGGCTGTAAAGGAATAAAGTTCAGTATTTTTATCTTTCCAGGCATCAGGAAGCAAACCGGCTTTTTCACTGCACAAATGGCTTAGAAATTCTTCTTTTGTCCATCCGGTTTCTTCCGCTACCTGGGGTAGAAAAACACCCTGCCTGAATCCTTGTTTAACTATAACTCCGTCTTTACCTAAGATTATTTCGTCCGCGGAATTGACCTTTTTGAGCAGAGAAAGCACGGATATTTCAATGTTTATGCCGGGCAGTTCTGATTCTTCAACTTTGGGGAAACGAGGATCCTGGACCGCGGCAGATATTGCCATATCTCTTACAGTCAGATAAAGAGGCTTTGTGCCGATGATATTTCCTATACATCCCCGGAGCCTGCCGTTTTCTCTTAAGGTAACAAACGCTCCTCTTTCTTCTTTTAATATTTCAGAGGATACTTTGAATTCCGGAATAATACCCTGGGTAAGGTATATCCGCAAAGTACTTCGGGCTATATTGATTAATTCTTTTTTATCTTCTGTGCTTAATCCCATATTCCCTCCTTTGTGCTCTATCATCGGTTTTCTGCTTTCTGTTTTCTGCTTTCTGTCCTCTGTTGTCTGTCCTCTGTCGTCTGTCTTCTGTTGTCTTCCTTCCGGAATATACCCTGCCGCGCTTGCGTACCCCACAACTTTATCAAGAAAACCGGAAGTGTCGCCGGAATTAGCGTATTTTAGTATTTTTATTTCAGCATTTTGTTTAGATAAATAATCCAGTAAGACTGTTACTGCCGTATAACCGCAGGCTTCAATCTTTCTTGACTTGGCTTCATTCCAGAAATCAGAGGGATTTAAGGCTTTTATGTATTCGAGAGTTTTTTTATCAATCTTTACTGCTGTTTTATAAGGGTAATAATGAGATAAGTCTGTTGAGGCAATAACCAGTATCTTTTTTTTCTTTGATATTTTTATCAAAATATCCGCTAATTTCCCTGCCTGGGAGTAGTCTATAAATCCTAAAACAACCGGGACTATTTTCACACTGTTAGAAAACTCTTTTCTAACGGGGTTTACTTTACCTAAAACCTGTATTATGAAAGGCAGTTCTACTTCTATGGAATGCTCCCTGTCAAATGCCTTAGGTTCAAAGCCGGCAAAATCTAATTTGAGGATATCTGATGCTGTATCAGAGTCTATATCTAATCGGCCTGAAGGAACGGAGAAAGCTCCCTGTTTAAAGACAGAAATTCCCTTAAAGGGGTAAAAATGCGACGGACCTAAGATTATTACTGTATCAAATTTCCTGCCTTCTATTGCTTTATAACTCCAGGCGGCAACCGGGCCGCTGTATATATACCCTGCATGGGGGGCTATTATTCCCAGTATTTTCCCTTTTATTTCAGAAGGATTGGCTTCGGAAAGGTATTTATTTATAGATAGAGCGAGTTCTTTCTTATCAGCCGGATAAAATCGGCCGGCTGCGTTAGGCTGTTTTACCAGTTGAGCAAAAATAGTTAAAGGAATAATTCCTCCGGCAATTATGAACGGCAAAGACAGAATAATCTTTTTCATTCTAATTCAATGAGACTTAGACTTTTTCGAAGAAAAAGTCTATAGTCGAATTGATCCTGAGCGACCGAAGGAAGTCGAAGGATCTATGGTTTAATTCCCCGCGGCTTGCCGCGGGGTAATTTATTAATGGAGCTGAGGAGATTTGAACTCCCGGCTTCCTCGTTGCGAACGAGGCACTCTCCCAACTGAGCTACAGCCCCATAATCACAGATTACGCAAAATCAGTAACCGCGAATCGCGCAAAATGGTTAAGTATGAAGTTACAAAACACAGACTCTGTTCCTGCCCTGTTTTTTTGCTTTATATAGGGCAGTATCCGCCTTTTCAATTAATATTTCTGTTTTGTCAGAATCAACGGGAAATTGCGCGATTCCTACACTTATAGTTAACTTTATTTTTTCATCATAGATATTGAATTCTGTATTCTCTAACTTTATTCTTAGACGTTCAGCTACCATTACTGCCTGTTCTTTGGATGTTTCAGGCAGAAAAGCTGAGAATTCTTCTCCTCCAAACCTTCCTATAAAATCTATTTCTCTAAGATTTTCTTTTAAGAAGAAACTCAATTTTCTTAAGACAGCATCGCCGGCTAAATGTCCGTAGGTATCGTTGTAGCGCTTAAAATGGTCAATATCCACTATTGAAAAAGAAAGGTTTAACCCGAACTTCTTTGAACGGTTGAATTCTTCTCTGTACCGCTCAGTAAAATAACGCCTGTTTGCCAGGTTGGTTAAAGAATCAGTAATTGAAAGCCTCTCAAGCTTTTTATATGCTAATGCCCGTTCAATTATAAGGTTTATATGAGATAGTAAATAAGGAAACTCTCTCAATAAATTTTCATCTGAATATTTTAGGCTTAAATAAATATCTTCCTTCTCTCCTTTAAGGGCAAAACAGCTGAACCCTTTAGGATTTTTGGAAGGTTTGTCTATTATTCTAATCTCATTGATCATTTTTGTATTCTTAAGTTCACTTATAAAAACCCTGTGAATTTCTTTAACATTTAGCAGATGAGATAAACTGTGGTTGATTTCATAAAGGGTTAGTATATTGTGCCTTCTTCCATTCTCTTCAGAAACTCTTATCTTGTATTCTGCCAATATCTTATTGTATTTATCCTGTGAATACTTTATCTTCTCAAAGAGCTGGTTTTGTTTATCTAAAGAAGAACCAGCTTCTTTCCAACAAGCATAGATAGTTGTTAAACAGAGTAATATCAGTATTAAGCTGAACATACTTTATTCCTGCCTGATTTTTTTGCCTTATATAAGGCAGTGTCAGTTTTTCTTATAAGTTCTTCCAAATACTTTGAATCTTCAAGAAACGCGGCTACTCCTATCGAAATCGTAAAATTAATTTTATTTCTGCGGAAAGTCACCGGATTCGACGAGACTTTTTCCTTTATTGATTCCGCGACTTTAACAGTTTCTTCTTTGGAAGAAGATATTAAGAAAGCTATAAATTCTTCTCCTCCGAAACGGGCAACAATATTTCCTGAGTTTCCAATAGACTGTTTTAGGATACGGGAAAGCTGTTTAATAACCAAATCTCCTACTACATGGCCGTATTTGTCATTTATCCTTTTAAAATGATCTATATCGGCTAAAATTACCCCGATAGGGCTTGAATTAATAAATGCCCGTTTAATCTCTTTTTCTAAGCGTTCATTGAAATAACTTCGAAGATATAGGCCGGTGAGGCCGTCCTTAATAGCCAGTTCCTGCACTTTTTGGAAAACCTCTGCTCTGTCAATAGATATTCCCGCAATATCGGCAATTACTGACAAGACTCTCAAATCTTCAAAACTAAAACTGAGTTTTTCCTTAGACTCAATACGTATAGTTCCTAATACTCTTTTGCCTAAAGATATAGGGCTTATAAGAAGGGAATTTATTACCCTGTTTTTTAAAGACGAAATCTGTTCTAAATCAAAACGGAATTCTCTGTTAATATCTTCTATTATAAGAGGCTGATTGTGTTTAATTACCCAATAATCTAAAATATCCCCCTGTTTATCCTCTATGGGATTAGAATTATTCTGTTTATATGAAGATACCAAATTCAGCTTGTTTTGTTTGATTATGTATATCATTGATAGATCTAAGTCAGGAAAAATCAACTTCATTCTTTGGTTGATAAAAGCGTATATCTCGTAAGGCTCTTGTATTTGACTTACCTCTTCTATGAGGGTTTTAAACAAGTTCAGTTTCCTGATTTGTTCGGGGATATTTTTTAGCTGTTCCTTTTGTATGTTAAGTTCAGATTGAATTAAGTTTATGGTTTCCTGACATTCTTCCATTTTCAAAGCTGTATCTTTTTGCCGCCTTTGGTATCTCAGGAAAATAGAAAATAATGCCACAGACAGGATTAATATACAGGTAAAAGCCGTTATTATTCCTATACGGTTTGAAAGAATAGAAAACAGCCAAACCGAGGAGAAGACAAAAAAGCAGATAAAGGTTAGTTTTGTTTTTTTAAACAATAGTTTTCTCGGTGTCCTTATCGAAAAAATGAATATGGTTCATATCAAAAACCATCTCAATATATTCACCGAGTTCAGGCTTATCATGCGAGTCAACAATAGCTACAAGGTTGTTGCCGTTGGTTGAAAGAATTAAGTGGTTTTCCGACCCCATAGGTTCAATTACTTCGCACTTAACCCTGATGGTATTCTCTGACGACGATAGAGAAGAAAACAGCTTATCATATATATTTTCCGGGCGGATACCAAAGATTATTTTTTTATTCAGGTAGTTTTGAAGTTTTGGATACATACGTTCCTGAATCTTAACTTGCAGCTCGCCGTTATCAAAGAAAAGTTTCCCGTCAGATTTCGCTATTTTCCCTTCTAAGAAATTCATTGGAGGAGACCCTATAAACCCCGCCACAAATTTGTTCTGAGGTTCATCATAGACCGTTAACGGTTCGTCTAACTGTTGTATTCTCCCGTCTTTCATTACAGCAATCCTGTTTCCTAAAGTCATAGCTTCTATCTGGTCATGAGTCACGTATATCATAGTGGTTTGGAGTCTTAGATGAAGCCTGTGGATCTCTGTCCGCATCTGAACCCGCATTTTTGCGTCAAGGTTGCTTAAAGGCTCATCAAAAAGAAAAGCTATCGGTTTACGGACAATTGCCCTTCCGACAGCTACCCGCTGTCTTTCTCCTCCGGAAACTTCCCTTGGTTTCCGGGTTAAGAGGTGTTTTATGCCGAGAATATCAGCCGCTTCTTTTATCCTTTTATCAATCTCCGTTTTGGGATAATGCCGGAGTTTTAAAGCAAAGGCCATATTTTCATAGATATTCATATGAGGATAAAGAGCATAATTCTGGAAAACCATGGCGATGTTTCTGTCTTTGGAAGGGACATTGTTGCAGAGCTTATCGCCTATATATATCTTTCCTTTAGTCGGGTCTTCTAATCCGGCAATCATTCTCAAAGTAGTTGATTTACCGCATCCGGAAGGGCCTACCAGGACAACAAATTCCTTGTTCTCTATACCTAAGTTTATATTATCCACAGCGGGTATATTCGCGGAATATATCTTTGTAACATTTCGAAGGCTTACTTGTGCCATTCAAATCCTTTCTTTATTTTGACCAATTATACGCTGTTAGACAAACATACACATATTAAGTTAGTAAGAAATGAATTACCCCGCAGCAAACTATGGGGTATCAAAGAGTTATTCTTTATAATTCTCTCGCAACAAGCTGCGGGGAATTAAACCCTAGATCCTTCGACTCCCTTCGGCCGCTCAGGATCAATTCGGCTATAGACTTTTTCTTCGAAAA
>Ga0164318_10000648_pt1 | contig 27836 bp, 32 predicted proteins | sample GuaBasSedimGuay9_FD_113734 | JGI IMG/M metagenome (GOLD analysis project Ga0164318, IMG submission 113734) | Subseafloor sediment microbial communities from Guaymas Basin, Gulf of California, Mexico - Guay9, Core 4571-4, 0-3 cm | ecosystem: Environmental > Aquatic > Marine > Hydrothermal vents...
GACAAGTTAAAATAAATGAACTTGTTATACGATCTGGTAAGAATGTCACAGTTACCATCGTTAAATAGATTAAACATTAGATCATATGAATATGAGATAGTCTAGCCGACCAATTGGTCCTTCTAGGATTAGAAAACCCTAGTCGTATATAGAAATGTATAGATGCGAGTAAAGTCGCTGGTTAATAGTATTATAATAAACGCTATTAATTGAATATTAGCACCTTCACTTTTACAGGGTTCGTTTTTAAGTGTATATTGTAATAAGTTTAAAAAAGACGTAGATGATACTACAATGAATATAAGTATTTTACTTACTAAATGCATAGCAGGTGATTTTGATGGTACGGAGAATTAAAGTATAAAAATATCCACTACATGCTTATGTATGGTTGGTTTTTTTAAAAATAACTTTAATTCGATATTGCCCCCCTAACTAGAAATGATTAGGATGAATTCGCGTTAATTGCTGGGACAGGCTAAAGATAGATGTACTACAATAGATAACAAGTAATTGTAAACTATGAATGTTTAAAAAACATCTATATGGTATTAAGTTACCGGTGACGATTAACTAGATCGTTATAATGTCAAATCAGCAGCCACGTTAACTCTATGAGTAACAGGTTCAACGATCAACCGTTTATCACGGTGTAAAACCTCGAGTGAGGAAGAAACATGCGATATCTGAACGTCTTTATTATGTATGTGATTAATAATGTATTAGTACCACGTTACACATATTAGAGATAGAAGATAAAGATATGATCTCAACATCTAGGTAACACCTAGAGTTGTGTAGGACACAGAACGCTATGAGAGATAACATCAACGATAGCGTTTGAAGATTTTGGATGAAATGAATATTACACCATATTTAGATAACTTCATGAAAGATCAAATGATTAGTATGGAACCACATTATAGTGTTCCTGAGATGAATGGTGTTTGCGAGGTATCTGGTAGGTTAACATTAACCGGACCGGTTGTTGCTACAATAAGTAACCATTTAGCAAATGAAAGAAAGAGGTTAAAAGGTGTGGTTTAATTAAAATAAAAGGAGTTAAATTGTTATTAGTTGGTAAAAATAAATGTAAAAGAACTCTTCGTGAATTAAATTCAATTTTCGGTAGAGTTAGAATGGATGTAATGTTAAGTAAAATCAGTAACAGTCTTACAAACGTGTTTGATGATGTTAATGACTTTGAACTAAATTCCATAATACTAGATGAGTCAGTTATAATGTATTATGAATTTAAAGCGAATAGAGGTGTTAATAGTATGTTAGGGGATAATGTATTTTTAAACAGGATGTATAAATTAGGATTCATAGATCCAATTGAATATTTTAATAAAAAATAGGAGAGTGATATGAGTAGTGAAATTATAAATAGACCTAATTCAATTATAAAAATATCCTGGAATGATAATGAAAAAAATTTTATTGTTACAAAAACGTCTAATATGAATAAGTTAATATATAACGTTAAAATAGCAATGGATGATTTACGAAATGATTATACAATTACAGGTATACCAAAATCTGATAAAATTGCTGTAGACGATAGTATTAATATTTTAATTAGAAGATTATTTATTTAAGGATTAAAAATGGCTAAACCGTGGAATAAAAAGAAAATAGATACCAAAGAACGAAAAGAAGTACCGATCACAGTTAAGAAAGCTTTTATGTTAGCTTCCTTTTTAAATAGATTATTAAAAATATCTAGAGATGGTTCTTTAGAATTAGACTTACTTTATAGTAAAACAAGTCAAGCTATTTCAGTTTTTACTAAATTAGAATTTAAAACAGCTAAAGAGTTAGAAAAGCATTCTATTGCCATGTGGAATCTAGTAGGTGAATATAAAGAAACCAGAGTTAGCATAGATGAGATGTCAAAATTTTATGAATATCTATGTATGATAATACCACCTAAAGACTTTAAAGACTTTTTTTCAATAAAGGCGCATGTAACAAATGTTAAATTTGAATCTCGTGGTAAGGAGCTGCAGATAATTGATTTAATAATGTTTGTAGATAATGAAGTTAATGGTTTTTTAGGAACAACTTCATATGGAATTAGTCTTAAAGATAAACCTGTTAGTAAAATGAAAGTCAAGAAGGTCAGAGATAAAGCTAAACCTGTGGTAAATGTGATGAAGAAAAATACTAACAAGGCTACGAGAAAAATGTTAAATAGAAAATTGCAAAAAGAAAATAATAAAAACGCGTTAAAGAATATTATTTCAAAAGCTGTTTCTACAGAGAAGATTATAATTATACCATTAGATGTTAATCAGATAAGAATGTCTGATAATTTTAAAGATTCTTTAAAGAATCTAATTAATAATAATGATGAACTTACTATACAGAATTCAATAATAGTTAGCTTAGATTTAGATATTAATTTTGGAACAGGTGTTAAAGTTGATGATATAAATTCATTTCTAGATGATTATGAAGTAGATGAGTTAAATTTATTAGACGCTATTAAAAGTAATATGTGATAATATAAACGCTTTATGACTATTTGAAAAATCCACATTCAATTAGAATTCGTTAAATAATTTCTACTTTATGTTATAAATATATTATTAAAATAGAAAGGAGAGGTATATGAGAGTAAATGTTATACGAGGTAGTGGTGATGATGTATTTAGAGCATTATCCTACGCACCACCCGATAATGGTATGTTGAATTATATAAATAATTCAATGGGTTATGCTAAAGAGCAACTTGGTAATATTGGTACTAACTTTATGGATAGGGCTAGTAATTTATATAATAGATTTAATAGTAATGAAGCTATTAACCGATCTAAACAAATCCTAAATCAAAGTAGTGTGTATATTAATGAAGATGTTGTTTATTTAATAAATAGTAATAATATAAACAACTCTAATATTGAAATGCAGCAGTGGATAATGGAAGAACCGACAATTAGAAAAGCTTTTAATAAACAAATGATAGAAGGGTTTTCAGAATCATATTTTGACTTTGAACCTGAAGTTAGAATACCTAGCAATAGAACACAGTTCATGCAAGTAGCCAGTGGGATTACAGCCACGTATATGGATGAATTGGATGGTAGTAAGTATACATACACCGTTGAGGATAGAAAAGATATAACAGATTTTGATAGACAAACTATTTTAGATTCATGGATGGTTGCTAGAGATATGTTATGTGATGACATAGATCCAACTGATTAATACCATACATCATGCAAATGCATGATGTATGGCTACTTTTTTTTTATAAATTTTTACTAAATAATATATTACTATTTCATTTTTTATATAGAACTAAAAATACTAACATCTATGAATTCTAATTGAATGTAAGGTGAGGCCATTTTTGCATAAGAATCAAAAATATCCTCTTCTTTCATTTCATCTTCTCTAAATTTACTCATAACTGTTGGAATCACCAAAATTACATTAGGAAGATTGTTTTTAATAATTTTACCGTTTGATACGTTTCTTTCTAACCAATCAATTCCGTCATACTTTACTAACATTCTTATATTAGAATTTATCCATTTAGGACTTACTAGTTCTTCATGAATAATTTCTACATCTATTTTGTCAGGTAATTTGGTATGTATTGCGTTTACTATATTCTCTTCTTCTACTTCACTTAAGTCATAAGGGTATGTATTTAAAAATACGGTTATAATACCGTTACCACCACTATCTACATCTTCATTAGATGCTTTTAAACAATACTCTAAAATAAAACTTAACATCTTAGTTGGAAACGGTACCTTTATAACACTCTTGTCTCTTTTAGCATACATTCGTTTAAATACATCGTTTGATAAGTAACTATACGTATCTTCTTTTCTATGGTGGTAATTACCGTTATTAACCCAGTCTATTGCTAGTTCCTTATCTAAATTAATTAATAACGTTAATCTGGTATCTAATATAGTATCTATTTCTATGTAAATGTTTTTTTTATTTTCCATATTTTTTCCTTAAAAATTAAAATACTTAATAGACATAGTTGTCTATTAAGTATCGGTTAACACGTCTTCTAAATCTTCTTCTTGTTTATCTATTGTTTTAATAGCATGATTTTTTAATGCAATTATTTCTATTTTAGGTAGTTCTAAAAATTCTTTTAACGATAATCCATATAATTTATTTACTTTTAAATTAACATATACGTCTAATAAATCATCTAACCTATTATTACTACCAATAAACGTTTCTTCCCTAAATAACGTAGGACCGAAGATCTTATCTTCTTCAGTACCTTTATTCATTCCATATTTAATGTCAAATGCATTAGATAGTATTAACTTTGTTTCTACGCTATTTAGACCTTTTTTAAGAGTCTTTAATATCGAATCTAGATAATCCGGTTGATCTTTTGTAAAATCAACGTCTAATAAATGGTACTCTCTCTCTCCAGTAATCTTATTTTCCTGAGAGCACCTAGGTCGAAAAAACTACTAATAACATTTAGTGGAATAATTTCTTTAAACGTACCAGTATTTACCTCCTGGTCTTCTTTACACTTCGGACAAATGTAAACAGGTGTGCCAATCATTGTCATAATGTTTTCTTTAATATATACCTTTACTTCTTTAATCAAGTTTTCATATACAAACGGATCTTGTACTACTAAATCAAGTATTTCAGATATACTATCATAAGAATCAACACTAACACCATCATCAGTTGATATACTTTTAAAAAAATGTAGATATGTATTTAAGATAGTAGTTTTTGACATCTCATCAACTTTTAAAGACTTGGATTCATCCCCAGATTCATCTTCCATTAATTCTTCAACCATTGTAATTGTAGATTCAACCCATTCCATTCCATGTAGAACGTGTTCTTGGATGTTTGGGGTTTTTAACGTAATACCTAATTTATTATTATTAGATGTTTCTATTTCTATAAACTTATCTTTTAGGATAGGTAATTCTTCTTGATATTTTTTTATATCAGATACTTCAACTGAATTCGGACTTCTTTTAACCATGTGTTTAAGTTGGCTTTTAGATAACATGTTTCTATCAACATGTAATATATTTTCAGGATCTATTTTACCAGTAACTGTATAGTTACAAGAAATACCATCATCTATTGTCGTATTAACTACATTTTTACAAGCTAGTAACACACCAAATCCTTTAGGACTTACAGCTCTAATTAAACCTAATATTAATGTATTAAAATCTTGCATTTTAATATACTCTCTTAGATCATCATCATCACTTAATTTTAAACTTGTATCTGATATTTTATCTATGATAAAATCCATTAGAATATTATCATATATAACAGATGCGTTACTAAACACTGCACCATTAGTATCTCTTCCTAGTTTAATTTGACTTTTACCAATTCTAATATCTAAATCAATAATTTCAGTTTCACCAATTGGTTTTAACGATACCCAGAATCCACTATGCCAGAGTGGAATCTGGGTTACACCACCGATTCCTAGATAATTAGAGAATTTTAATTTAGCTCGCTTACCTGTAACAGAACCTTTCATGTTCTTATTAATAGGAACTTGTCTTATTTTTAATTCTTTATCGTCAAATTCAGGAGACTGATCCCATACTCTATTATCATCGGAATCTGAGTTATCTAATACATCATCAGAATAGGTTTGACTATTTCCTTCAATCGCAGTGTGAATTGAAATAATATCGTCTTCTGATAGTGATTTAGATAAAGATTCAGATTCTTCAGATTTCATTATATCTTCTAATGCTTTTATAACTTTATACTTAGCCGTTGATATGTATATTAGTGAATTCTTTTTACTACTATCTACATTAAACTTACTTATTCCAGTTAATGGATTTTTATAAGGTCTGACGTTATTTTCCTCTTGTTCAAAAATACTATCATCGTCATTTATATTTTCATCTGACATGTTATACATCTCCTTTAAAATCTTTTACATCATTAGATAAATCAGTTAACGCATTAGATACTTCTTTAGAATTATCTATTTTTGGTATAATATCTATAAATGCAATAGATACTAATTGCGCTAATTCACTTTGTAGATCTGTAATCGTTTGATTATGTTGCATCCATAAGAAAAATACATCTGGATCATTTTGATCCACCTCACCTGTTTTAGATCCTATTTCTTCTGTTGATTTACTAAAATATTTTTTAATTCTTTCTTCTAAATGTTTAACATTTACTAATACACCATTTATTTCTTCTTTAATCTCCTGACTAATTCCACTAATATCTGATAATGACTTAATTGTTTTTTTTTGAATACTTACATCAGAAAGTATGTCTAAAAATCCTTCTTTAATATCTTCCCAATTACCTTTTAAATCATCTGCATCAACACTAGGTAAATCTGAAATATCAACATTATCAAGTAACATATTATCTGGATCGATTACTTTCTTTTTAACTTCTTTCTTTTTCTTATTTTTATTCCACGGTTTTGACATTTTTAATCCTTAATTTTTTATTTTATGATTTACTGATATAAATCATCTATCAACTATATGAGTGTGGATTAAAAAATATATTTACAATGTTTAAAAAAAACAGGAGAGTTTAAAAATGATTACAGGTTTAGAAAACGCTATACTAATAGAAAGAGTGTCGTATGAAAATGTTATACTATATAATAAGATTATAGATTATTTTGATAAGATAAATTACATAGATTATTATACAGATTTTATAAATCTTTTAATGGATGAAAGTTCTAATAAATTTGGATTAGGTAGTGAGTTAAATTATCTTTTTAATAAACATATAAATATTTCATCAAACTTGATTGGAATAGAGTTATCATTTGAATCCCATTTATTTAATAAAATTTCGGTTTTAGATTCTATTTTCTCTCTAAATGAAATTGATAAAGATTTAACTGCATCCATTGCAAGTAGATTAGATATTATAACAGATAATTCAATTGATAAATTTGCAGTAATTATAAATGAAAACACGGGTTTATCGGATCAAGAAATTTTTGATACAGTAGATGATATCGATAACATTCTCATAGATAACTTAATAGCCATTCTAGATAAAGAAGATTATCGTTTTGATGAAAATAGTATTATTAAAGAAATTAAAAGAAAGAAGCTTTTAACGTTAATGTTAAAAAATAACATATTTCCTAATGATAGAATAGGTGAGTTTATAAAAGAATGTAATCTAAATACAGATATGTATAAAATGATTAAGTGGTACTCTAATGATGTTTTTTCAAATAATGTTAATAATGCAATAACAACCATAATAACTATTTTATTATTTTCTAATACTAAAAAGGATAATTTAGTAAATACTTATTCTAAAATATTTGAAAATAGAATAGATAAATCTATTCTAGATAAAGTTAGTATTGGAGTTGTAGATTTTATAGAACATGTAGAGGATGAATTATCTACTATATAATAAAAGGCACGTAATGAAGAAAAATGAATATTTAAAATTGGCTGTGAAAAATAAATTACCATTAAAGTTAAATTGGTTATTATCAATGTTTTCGTTAACATCAAGTGATACGAATTTTATTAAAAGGGAAGATGATCATGTATTAGTTTTTATTAACGATGAATGGATTGTACTAACTGATGTTAATAAAAATGATATAGTATTTTCGTTTAAGGATAAAATAATAATAAATACTAATGACATAGTTAATATAAAAGATGAGACTGAAGTTACTATCGCAGAATTTATAGTTAACTTTATATTACTAGTTACACCGTTTAATGATAAGATACCATTTATAAGTGGTAAAATTAAAATTTCAAATATAGAAAATATTGTTTTACCGTTACTTAGAAAAGATGATACTACAGAAGAAGGTATTTTTAAAGTTAGTGAATATCGAAAGTTTGGTAATTGCGTTACATTCATTAGAGGATGGGTACCGTTTACAGTGATATCTACCACTAAAAAAAGTATGTCGCCTCCATCAGGAATATTAGAATATCGTAAAAAACTAATTAAAGAATACAAAGATAACTATGGAAAAGATGTTTTTAAAGATTTTAATAAACTAGCTGAATTTGAAGATGATTTAAAAGCTTTTGATTTAGAATTTTTAAAGGATGATCCTACTTTAGGAGTAATGAGTTCTGGAAAGATATTAAACATTGCTAGAAAAAAATTATTTTTAACCGTAGGGTCTGAACAGGGTTTTAGTGAAAAACCTGAAGCACAAACCGTGGAGAGTAGTTTACTAGAGGGATGGCCTGATAATAAAGAAGACTTCGCTAAGATGAGTAATTCATTTAGAGCAGGGTCTTTTGCAGGTGGTCAAGAAACTCAAGAAGGTGGTGTAGTTGCTAAAACACTAGCTAGAGCTACTATGAACCTTAAGGTAGATGTTAAAGATTGTAATGTTAAATATGGTATAAAATTACATATTAATAATGATAACAAGAAACAACTTATAGGTAGATATGTAATAATTAATGGTGTAACTTCACATTTAAAAGATTTTAAAGCTGTTACTTCATACGTTGGAAAGGACATGGAATTTAGATCTCCTATGTTCTGTAAAGCTAAGGGTGATTCATTATGTAAGAAATGTATGGGCGACGTAGCATCTAGATTACCTAATTCTATAACTCTAATGAGTACAACTCTTGGCGGGAAATTTTTAAATCTAGCGTTAAAAAAACGACACGGTACAACATTATCTTTATATGAATATACCTTAGATGATCTTATTCATTAGTACATTAAATTAAAATAAATAGTAAGTATAATATTGATAAGATATTATACATTGAGAATGTATTAAAAGATAATACTTTAATAATTATTGTAAAAAAATAAATACGTATATTATAACAATGGTTGCATTGGAATATATTAAAAATTAATGACATATCTTTTAATGAACTTAATAAAAATACAAAGGAAAAAACATGGATATTGATGACGCGTTAAAAACGCTAGATGAACCAATCGCAAAAGAGGCACCTAAGGTAGAAACTTCTTCAACACCAACTTCAGGTGGTGATAAGAATTACGGAAATAAAGAAAAGCAATGGGACCCGTGGGAAGATGAGATTATTCCTAGAGAGTTAGATAAAACTAATCTTAAAAGATTTAGTAGAACATTCGCTGTATCTGGTACTGCTGATGTAACAGATGAAGCCATTGGATCGTTTAGAGATGTTTTAGAAACTATTAATAATTTAGGTTTCACAATGAGATCTCCTGGTGATGAGCGAGATAGATTTAATAAAATTATCACTGAGAACTTTAGTAGAAAAGAGTATATTCTACCATGGAAGAAATTTAATACTAACGTAGAAGCTACTGTAGTTAAACCAACTAAATTTTCATATGAATTAAGTGCTACATTTCATAAAGCATTTAAAAAACTTAGTAATGCTGTTAGAGGATTTATAGCTAGAGATACACATATTTTCTTAGGTAAGGATTGTGATACTCCAATTAATTTCTTAATTATATATACAAGTTGTGGAATTGAAAATAATGATAAAATAGATTTTAAGACTACTGGAAACGCTTCATATTTTATTAATTTAGCGTCAGAATTAAATGTTCCTATATTTAATTTTAAAAATAAAGATGCTAAAGATAGATTGGTAACGTACTTAGAAACATTTAAAAATTAGATCAGGGAAAACCCGATCTAATTTTTAATATACTTTTAAATGAAATTTAAATAATAAAAAAAAGGATATTTTATGGCAAAACGTAAACCGAGTGCTGCAGCACTTAAGAAGAAAGAAGAAGAAGCTGAAAATGCTAAGATGTTAATGGAAGAAGTTGAAGCTCCTAAAGAAGTTGAAGAAACTGAAGCTCCTAAAGAAGTTGAAGCTCCTAAAGAAGTTGAAGAAACTGAAACTCTACCTGAACCACCAGTTGTAATTAAAGGTGATGATGAAGTAGTTAAACCAACAGTAATTGAAATTCTTAGCGATAAAACTTTATCTATTGAGGAAAAATTAAGAATAATTTCTACAGATTGCGGTAGTTATATTAAGCCATTAGCTGGTAAATTACTTGACTATGAATTAAATATGAAGCCAGGTGCTTTAATTAATGAAAAAGACGGTCCTGGTAAACAGTACGATTTATATACAACTATTTATAAAGCATTAAAAAATAATAAATCTAATGAAATAAATGATATTATTACTACAATATGTTTTACATATAATTCTTTAAAGAAAAGTAGTTTTAATCAAACTAGATTGTTTAAATACCAAGAAAGTTGGAAATGGGGCGACGATAAATTGAATCAAAGTAATGTTTTACATATGCTATTCTCAGATCTAAGTAACCCCCTTACTAGAAAGCAAGCATTAAAAACTCTATCAATTGATAAGGTCATTAGTAATGGTAATTTTGTTAGAGTAGTTTCTGATAATATTAAAAATTATTTTGATTAATAAGATTTTATAACACATGGATTTTTCCATGTGTTATAAATATTTTTTAACATATCTTTTAATTGATGGTTATTTCATTATGACCATCAAAACACCGTATCTATTACTATCTAATTCCATTCTAGGTAATAGATACTTTGTTTTTTAATAAGTAAATTAATAAAGTTATATAATTTTCCTGATTCTATAACTAACTCCTTTTATAAAAAATTAATTTACTTATACACTCTTTCCTCTGTATTTTACTACATCCTAGATTTCAATCTAGGATGTATTTATTTACCGTCAAAAATACACATCAGATAGCATATGCTATCTGATGATTATTCTATTAACGTATTTAATTCACTTAACGTAGGAAAATTTAACATATTAGTAGCATATGATATAGCGTTTGTATTACCAAATATTAAATTTATATTATTGATTTTAAAATCTTCTTTACTATGTCCATCTATTCTAATTATTTCTCTTTTAGTAGTTTCCTTAGAAAGATTAATAGCTACAGTATTACTAGGATACGATGATACGGCATCGATGTCACTTGTAAAACCTTTCATACTAGTTTTAATATCAGGATTATCTTTTATAACACACATACCGTTATCTTCAACGCGAAAAGATTCTAATGTAATGCGAAATCTTCAAGCATCATCGTTGAGATTATCTCTCATGATACCCAGCACCATTACGTGCATCTCTAGCTCTCACTAGACGTCGAGACTATATCATCATCCTAATTTAGGATGTCTAACGTTTCCATCTTACTTAAGATGTACTCCCATTAAGGGATAGTCGTTGAACACATCTCATATACTATAATAGTACTTAGAGACTTTGCTGCGCCGATTTCCCAATTCATAAACGTTTTTACTATGCTCGTTGAGAATATTACCTCACAAGTATTACAGTATATTTCTATCTGTAAGTAGTAGTTTATGACTCTAAGGGGGTTCCCGCAATTAGAAAGATTTGCTTTATATATTACTACATAAAGGGACCTATTGATATTTAGTTTTTATTTTATTTAGAATATTTATTTCTGATAATAAAAATTCTCGTTCATCATTGATGTATTTGAAAATATAAATACTAAATAACTTTTTTAATCCATGACTCAAGTCCTAAGATTTTATCGGCATCTACTTGATTAGGTTTACTACCTATTACTTTTTTATTTTCTAATCCATAAAAATAAAAAGCATCAATGATTTTTTTAGGTCCTGAACTAAATATATCAAAATTAGAATACCCTAAAAGTACAGGCATGTTTACAGATAAATCTTTGGTTTTTTTTTCTAATGCCAATACACCTAAAACATCCCATTGGTTATACACTACATATTCTAACGGTCTATTTTTACTCATATGATTATGCCACTCTATACTTCCTTCTAATATATTAACAGATTCAAATTTTAATTTACCTAAGTTTAACTTATGTTTTAAAATATTATTTAAACCATAACCACCTGGAACAGCATTTGAACCAGCTCGTACATAACTATATGCACACATGTTATCTATGAAATAAAAACTAGATGTAGATATTATAGTATGCCATTGATCTTGAACGTTAATTGGAACTTCTTTACCAGATTCTTTAACACTTTTCTTAGGACCCTCTTTAACTTTAAATACTCTGTATTCTTTAGGTATATCTGGATCGGAAAATATATCTCTAGGATCTATATCAAATCTCTTACACACATTTACTATCTTACCTATATCAAATAGAACGTTCCAAACACTTACTATATCTGGTTTCCATTCATGAAGCTTGTTAAATATAGATCTAACCATAATTAATTCATCATCTTCAATAGCTATATCCATACCGTTTATTAAAACGTCTAATTCATTTTCAGGTAGTGGAATATTTTCTTTAAATAATTTTTTTATTCTTTCTTCTACATTACTTCTATCACCAATGTATTTTTTAGTCATTCTAGTAAATATTTTACCTTCCATTGCAATTGACATTACAGTTATTTGATTTGTAGCAATATCTGTTTCAATGTCTAATACACATACTGTATATGGGTTAATGCAATTAGGATACTTAGTCTTATACATCTTATGTAGTATTGTTGTACCAGAAACGTCTATTCCATAGAGAAACGGACTGTCCCTAACATCTCTCATAGAGTTACGTCTATAACCCGTCATATTAAGTTTACGGGCTATTGAGTTTGCTAACTGTGATTGTGTAGAGTAGTAAGTGTGAACTTTATTTATATCTTCAAATTCTTTTTTTTGTTCATGATTCTGATAATGATTTTTTGTTATATAAAAAGGTCTTTTAAAATTCTTTACCATTCTAATAGCCGGTTCTTTTGTACCATCATCGTATACTCTAATCTCTTTTACTAAGTGACAATCTTCTCTTTCATCATTAGCTGGTATATGCATTCCAAATTTAAAATCTAATCCAATTAATTGTCTAGGTAGTTCCCATACATCAATGTTATTAGGAATGTTTTTTAATAGGGGTGTAATAGTTTCTTTTTTAAGATTACCATTACTAATACCTGGAAACGGTATAGCTATTTTTAAATTAGGATTTTCTGTTGCATATGTGAATAGTTTATTTAAACTCTCTTTAACTAGATTAATATCAGAATCATCTTTCCAATCTATTTTAGTTTGTAACGCTAGGAGTTTTAATTCTTTAACTATTTCTATGTGAAAAACACTCTTATCCTTAATTCTCTCTCCGAATACTTTAGGAGAGTTTTCATAAGCATCTTTAACAGTCTTAGCACTACCAGCACCCATTACTAAATTACCATCTTTCCTTATTACACTATTTGCTGTAAATCCAATTAGATCATAATGTTCTTTATTTTCTTTAGTATAAAGATTACCCTTTTTAATAGTCATGCTCATATCCTTCATATGTTAATCATAAATATATTACAGTGATAGTTTTAATATTAGTAATAAAAAATATACTAATATGTATTATATGACGACTAGTAATAAAGAAGTTTATAAATACAATATATTGGTTATATGTAGTATTTTAGTCGTCATGTTTGTATTAAGGATTTTGTTCATTACCTCAAGAGTTTTATTGTTATTTTTACCAACGATTTTTACATTGGTCATAGATAGTTAATATTTCTAAGATGGGTATTTTTTATTTGTGTTATAGCTTGATAAATGAATATTAGAAGTAATTTGTAGTTTTCTGATATTTTAATATTTTCTTCCATTTACTATACCTGGTCTTTTTAGGCTGGGTATAGTAAATATCTTTTAACGTTGATTATGGATGTTAAGATATACCTATATAATTACAGTGTATATAGATAGTTATGTATTAATACATATAATACTTAGGAGGTATGTTATGGATGAGTTAAGTAGAAGAATCTTTCGGGCTTTGGTTAAGGTTAAAGTTAGCGAGGGTATGGAGTGGGATCAGGCGTGTATGAAAGTATGGATAGAAAATGATTTTGACTTAGAGTCAAGTGTAAACGAAAAGGAATAATTATGATTACGGATATGTTAATTACTATAATCACATTAAGTGTGATTGTAATAGTATCATTACCAATTGTGAAATTGGTAATGAAAACTAAATTAAGTAGACTATTTGATTAGTCTACTTAATGTGTGTGTTTTTTTTTTCTAAAAAAAGTTATAGATATATTATTATTATGTATTGGGGATTAGTTAGTTTTTACAATGACTTAAAAAAATAATTAAAAAAGGAGATTGTAAAATGTTTAATTTGATAGTATTTATTGTTATAATATATTCTGTGTATGCATATGGTAAATCAAAATGTAAAGGAGATATAGATGAGTCGTAAAGATCTGTATGAAGTATTAGTAAGTAGTGTGTACAAAGGTTTCTTAGAAGAAATGAAAAGAACTCCTAGTTCTGAAAAAACACTAACAGACGAAGATCACGCTATGCGTAAGGCTAACATTTTTGCTGTTAAGCAAACTAATGTAGTATTTATTTCAAATGTGAAAGACATTTTACCCGATAAATAAAAAGGAATAAACATGAGTAAGTCAATAGTAGTGGAATTAATGAAAAAACGAAGTCTTTTAAATAAACATAAATTTGATGATATTGAAACTAGAAAGAATGTGATAAATGACGTTCATGAATTTATAGTATTAAATTTGGATGATCTTGAAATTACTAGTATGTCAGATTCAACAGCGGTGTTAAATTTGAGTGTATATGTATTAGGAATCTTTCAAGAAGTTAATTTATTTCAAAGAACAACTGAACTAATTTTAATACTAACAGAATTAATAAACGAAATGTCTTTAGAGATGGTGCGAGATCCACGTAAATATAGGTATTTAATTAATAGTAAGTAATATTATACTACCTTTTAGGTAGTATAATATATATATTTTTCTATGTTATTATATACACATATTATATTAGTACATATGGTCATTAAAAAAAAGGAGTATTATATGGAAAAGGATATGAAAGAATATCTTGTTAATCAAGAACTTAACGGATGGATGAAGAGGTGTAGGGATTTTTTAGATAAAGAATTTTATAGTAAAAATGATGAAGGACATCGGTTAGAACATATGGATGATGTCTTTTTAGGTATGTTAGAAGTCGATAATAAATTAAACTTATTATTAACCAAGGATATGATTTTCATGGTTGCTTACTATCATGATATTTTCACATGGTTAAATAGAGGTGAACATAATATTTTAGCGGCTGATTATGTTTTAGAAAATAGTGATAAATATACATCATTATTTGAATATCACGAAAAGGAAATTATAGCTAATGCTATAAAGGAACATAGATCTAGTAACGGATGTAAATATAGTAATAACTATTCACTATCCATACAGATAGCAGATACCGGAAAACCTGACATTGAAAGTCATGTTATAAGATCGTATTTATATAACAGGTCAACAGTAGGTCATAATAAATCTGTTAATAACGTACTAAAGCATCTTAAGGAGAAATTTGGTAGAAAGGGATATGGTTTTAAGTGTGATTTTTATAGAGATTATTATAAAGATGACTTAGAATTGTTTTGGAATAAATTGGATAGGTTTACCATAGAGGATATCGATAAGATAATTATTGATAAGAAAATACGTTAAGGAGGAATTATGTATTACGTTAAAGACCTGGTTACAGGTGAAGTTCAACAGGTTACTAGTCAAAATAAGTTATGTGAGTTTACAAATACTAGCATATATCACGTTAGGAAATATATAGATAATGGATTTATTGGAGTATTAAATGTTAAATATACTATAAACACAAAAAATTCTTTTAATGTAATTAATGATCCATTACTACATTATTATCCTAAACTACTAACTATTTTTGAACACTCTGATCACAGTCATTTATATGTATGTCTCACAAGTGACATAGTAGATTTTAGAAAAAATATGATTAGATTTAGCACGCGTGTATTAAATTATGAAGAAATTGATTATCCTAGTTTTAAAGTAAGATATAAAGATTTTAATTGGAAAAATATTTATGCTAATGTCTGGGAGAATAAGATTTTTAGTCCGTTGAAAAGAGTGGAAATTAAAAGTAATAAAAAAGGAGATGATATGGGAGAATTAACGTTTAAAGAGGATATTTTATATAGTAGTTCGTTAAAAGATATTAATAGGTCAATAGACTTAATTAAGAAAGCGTTAGGTAAGGATTTAGTTGAAATAGTAGATGTTAGCATTAATAATTATTTAGAGAAAATAAATATTTTAGACAACAAAAGAATGGAAGTAGTATCTAGAGAAGCTACTATGTCATCTGATGTGATAATTGCTAAGAATGTTTTAATCTGGTTATTGGTTATAAATAATTTTGAATTAGTAGATAATGTTTTTATACAGAAACATCCTTCTATAAAGAGTGATGATGATACTTTAATAGGATTTAAAAAATTGGTATTGAAAAAATATAATAGTGATGACATTACAGTTGATATTAATAACATTACATCGGTTAATGACATAGATGATATTAAGAGAATTTTAGGAATTTCTACACGTGATACTCAAACACCATCTGTTAAAATAGATCGTAAAGTAGCATCTTATATAGGAAATAAATTTGCTAAACAAGATAAAATAAGTGTGTATAAAAAAGAGGACATTTATTGTTTAATACGAGGTTTATTTAAAATAGGATTTGAAGTAGAGGATGAGGTATCTTTTAAAACGGAGAACGTGATGAAAGATAAATCTATTAAAAGTAATAAAGAAGAATTTATGCATGATTCGGTGTCGTTAACAGATGATGACATTGAATACATGAATGATGTTTTTGAGAGATATCTTAATAAGAAAACTGAGATCGTTGATGATGATCGTCAACCAATTGATTTTACTAGTGCGTATAAATTCTTTGAGAAATACGCTGCCTATGAAAAAGAAGTCGTTAATAAGTATGATGATACACTAATGAAGATGGCGTTTAACTCAGCATCTGATTCACATTGTCATAAAAGAAAAGTTGGAGCTGTGTTAGCTCTAGAAAATAGATGCATAGCAAATGGTTATAACGGAACCTGTGAGGGTGAAGATAATGCCTGTGAAGATACTATCTTGACATGTGGATTTTGTGATGAACAGTTAACAGACGGTACATGGGCACCAGGTGATAATCATTGTGATGAAGCTAGAGTAGAAAATAGAATAAAAACTAAAGATTCTGTAGTACACGCTGAACAAAATGTATTATCGTTTGCAGCAAAGTATGGTATTAGTACAAATGAATGTACAATGTACGTTACTACAGCTCCGTGTTTAAAATGTGCTTCATTATTAATATCAGCCGGTATTAAAGAAGTTGTGTATTCAGACATCTATAGATCTAAAGATGGTTTAGAACTTCTAAAAAGAAGAGGTGTTATTGTTAGACAGTGTAGTGTGACAATGGTATGAAAAAAATAGAGATGATGTTATATAAAGGAGTTGGAATTTCTTTATATAAGAATAATATGAGATCAATGTTTTCTATAAAGACTAAAAGAATTTCTTCTGGTTTTATAATGGGTACTAAAGAAGATGCCAGAAATCTAATAGATGGAATAAGAAAATAATAATACACCTGTCTATATAGACAGGTGTATGTGTTAATGACTATTATAATACTGTTTAGTATAGTTATATATTTCTGTAAAAGAGTATTTTAAATTATAGTTTTTATGTAATCTATTAGCTATTGATGTTTTTACATCAGTAGTATTACCTCTTTTTTTTATTTCTGTATGATATGCTTCTAATTCAGCAAATAATCTATATCTATCAATAGCCCAGTAGAAAATACCATGTAAAAATAGAGTACGATATACTTGTCTAGAATGTACTAATTCATGTTCTTCAATTAACATTGGATCGTTTGACTGTGGATCTACAATATCTATAAACCCGTATGATCTACCTGTGAATACATCTTTTAATGTATATCTGCCATATATGATTAATACAGGTAATATTTTATACACAAACCTAATTTTAAATTTCATTCTAATCCTTTATGTTTAATAATGTCATTTAATACAGATTAATATATGATATATCAATTTTTACTAGATTTCGTTTCGTTCTCGCTTTAGGCGTCACTACACTAAAATGAACTCCTAGATTTTGACGGTAAAAAAGCCCCCCCTCCATTTCTCTATTTATTGTCTACTATAGGATGGTAATTCAAGCTACGGCTTTCATTCCCTCTCTTATCTTATGGACACGTCTAAGCCCTGGAAAACATCCAGGTTGTGGACAGACATAGATGAAGATCTACTAGTGGATAGTTTTAGTTACTATCAATAATAATAATAGTTTATAATTAATAGTATAAACATTAATGATTTTAAATGATTAATATAACACCTTAAAGGGAAAAAAGATATGAATAAGATATTTGATATAACAACAGAGTCTAGAAGTGATACTGATAAAGTATTTAATTTATTAAATATGGAAATAGAAGTAATAGAAGAGATGTTTAAGAAAGGATATTTCAATAGTACTAATGATATCTTTAAAAATAAAAGATCTATAAATATAATAAAGAATATAGAATCGATATTAACAGATAGATTTGGTATTAGAGTAGTATTAAAACCTAGTGAGAATGATGATTGTAAATCAGAGATAAAAGTACCTGGTATAGAATTAGAAATTGATAATTTTATTAAAAAGAATTCTAGTATTATGAAGTATTTAAAATCTAATAATAAAGATGCCGATGAAATACTTAGAGTGAGAGATGCCATATCTAGAAGTGGTGTACGTGTAAAGGATGATAAAGTAATAGGTGTTAATAAAACTAATTCAATTGTTCTTTATTTAGACATCTATGATTTCTTTAAAGATTTAAAATTAGAACCATCTAACATATCTCATATATTAGTAGCAGCTACAGAACAAGCTATTAATGAATTACTTAGAATTTATCACGTAGCTGAAGTTTCAGCGGAATTAAAAAAAGGATTAGATAATTCTAAAGATAAGAAAGATTTAAAATCTATTTTAAAGAAACATGGAATAGTGGTTACTAGTGATGGTGGTATTAAAATGTTTACAGAAACTTTAAAAGGTTATGTGGATAAAGTTAAAAAGGATGATTTTAAGAAAATTAACATTATCGGAGAAGATAATTATGTAGACTATGGATTAAGTAATTTTGATGGTGGATACGTCATAGTTGAATCGTTTAAAGCTATTATAATGTTTACTGGTCTCATTATGTTTAAATTATTTTTCTTTTTTGGTCCCATGGGAATTGTTCTTTTGCCAGTATTTTTAGGAGTCATTGTTACAGTTTTTGTTGCTTATTTAATATTCTTTTCACTAGTAAGTTTGATACGCGGTGATACGGTAAAAGATAAAAAATCAGATGATGAGAAAACAAGTAATACTATTTATGGTAAATTCTTAGGTATGATTAATACAGCTAAGAATGATTCAGATGTTAAGGGGTTTAGTAATAAAATAAATTCCAATAATCCATTTAATTCATTTGACAAGTATTTAAAAACAATTAAATTATAATTAATACACTAGTACCATGTGGTACTAGTGTATGTTAAATCTATTATTTTTTATAGATATATCATTAATTTACTAAATAAAAGGAGTAATCATGTTAAGTGAATTTGAGATAGAGGTGTTTGAGAATCGAGTTAGAGAATTAGAGGTGAGGATGAGTCAATTGATGAATCCCAGAGATATGATTAAGAGTACATACTTAGGTAGTGTTGGTGATGTTATACGGGAAATTAGTAGAAATGTAAATTTACTTAAAGAATATTCATCAATAGATGAAGTTACAGCTAATTTAACATTTAAAGATTTATCGTTATTAGAAGAAACATTTACCTTGTTAGTAAAACATATCCAGAATCAATATTTTATAAACGAGGTAAGTTATGAAAATAGTATGTGAAAATCATTACGAATTTAACACTTCGTAATGATATCTGACATTCTTTTCTTTTTTATGAATGTTAAACACCAAATGAGAGGATAAAAATATGAATAAATTATTTGATACATTATCACTAGAAAACATACATACTCAAGTAGACGATCCAATAGTTAAAACAATTGAAGAAGCTTTTACTAAATTAAAGAGTTTTATAGAGTACGATAACGTAGGTTCTACAATAACGTTATTTAGAAGAAAATCATCTAAGAAAATTATAGATGATTTAGATAAAGCATTATCTAAGAGGTTCGGATTAAACTTAAAACACTTAGCTACATCTCAAACGTTATACGCTACAATGACAGTATCGCCAGGAGTTAATACAGTTTTAGATAAAGATAGATCTGAGACTATGGAGAGTTTAAAATCTTTTTTAAGAGAATGTGATCGGGACGGGGAATGTCGAAGTGATAAAAATCCTAGTGATATTATAAACTTTGATACTGATTTTGGAACGGTTATAAGGAATAGTATAAATTCCGTTAATTCTTTATCTAAGAGCATTAGTACAAAAGGTGTTACTATTGATTTTGAAAATGCTAAAATAGATGGGTTGAATAGTAATATCACCTTTTTTTTACTAGCAGACTTTTTTACATTATTATCTAAACACTCATTGGATCTTACTCCATTAGAAGTAACGGCTATTTTATTACATGAAATAGGTCATGACTTTACTCATATAGCTTATAGTTATAGAAAAATAAGAAGTACAACAGGATTACTAGAGTCCTTAACAGATTTAGCAGATGGTAAAGACACTCTAAAGAAAATAAAATTAATATCTAAAGAGAAGTTAGGTAAGGATATAAAATCAAATGATGTAATTGAAGCTCATGTGGAGTTATTTAAAAATTATATTGGTAATAGCGGTGTAGATAATATGACATCATTTACAGATTCAGAATTTTTAGCTGATCAATTTGCTTCAAGATTTGGTCTTGGTGCTGAGTTAGCTAGGAGTTTAAATAATGTTAATAAGATGATGATGGTTGATCCATTAGCTATAGCCATCATCTTTGCCATACTCGCTTTTGTTTATACATTAATACTAAGTATGATAGTTACACTAGCATTAACGATTGGTGCTATAGTAGGAGTGGCTACGATATTCTTTATGGTAATATTACCTAGGATAATGGATTTACTATTAGGTGGTTCAGATACTAAAGAAACTACTTATGATTCATCACTTGATAGATTATCTAGAATTCGTTTAGATACCATTAGGCAAATTAAGAATATGGACTTACCTAAGAAGATTACGAAGTTGTATTTAAAATCAATAGATGAGATGTCTGATATCGTTAATGAGAATATTAATAATAAATCTATATTTGCAGCCATAGGAGATTTATCTCCGTGGAATGTAGATAGGTACACGATGACTAGAACGCAAAAGTTAATTGAAGAAATGAATGAAAATAACTTACATGTTAATAAGAATAAATTATCTATCTTATATGATGATTTATAAAAATAAAAGGAATAAATAAAATGTTTAATATAAATAATATCGATGTACATAATCTGGCTGATGTCTTGACTACTAGTGATTATGATAAAAAACTGGCAATGTATTCAGCTATAGTTGTATATCTTTTAAATCACGATTCAGTGTTTTTAAGTAATCCATTATTAACTGGTGATAGATTTAACGCTATTTACAGAGCTAAGGCAATTGAATTTTGCTACGGTCTAAATGAGATAAGTGTGATGGATAAGGAACTCTTTTTAACTATCCTGGATAAGTATGTAGCTGTTAAAAGAGATATTTTAAAAGTGGAATTTTTAGTTACAGATCACAGTGATGGTCTTTCAGGGATATTTGGTATTAAAGATATCTTTGGTGAAATGCTAGAAAAGGTTGATAAAAACTTCGATAGTTTTAAAAGAGTATATAACCTTCTATTTAAAATAAGACCTATTCAAGGAGTGTAGTATGAAATTCTTAAAAGATATTATAGCTAGTATAACTAAATCTAATTCTATATCTAGAAGTAACGTAAGTGATATTGAAAAACGTTACGAGGGTTTAATAACTGAAGAATTACCGTTAACGTCATTTACGATAGGTAAGTCTGGTATAAATGTTAAAGAAGTGTTGGTAATACTAAATAATAAATTAGATATACTTGGTAGAGATGTACCTACTAGAGACATTGTTACTCTATATAGTATAAATTCACTAATTCTAAAATTATATTCTCACATTGATTTTTTATTTACTAAAAAAGTAATTGACGATTCTATTATAGATGGAATGTTAAATGATGGTAGATTACTAGCATACGATACTAAGGATAATATTAAAGTACTTAATGATTATGTTACATATGATGTAGAAGTGGCTTTATTAACTAATTTAGACCTCTTAAAGACTATAAACGACTCTGATGAAATTGATAGACTACATGCAGCACTTGTAAAAGTTAAAGATCAAACATCTGGTATAGATCATATTTTAAGTAAGGGTGGTGAGATTAAAGAAATAGTTTTTAGTGAATTAATAACTTCTTTAAAGAATGGTGTTTTTTTAAAATCATTATTATCTACACACGAGTATGTAAATGATAAATTAAAAGAATTAACTATAAAGTCATATACTCAAGATGATTTAAATGAAATACATGAATTAATAGATCCTATTATTACAAAGAAGACTTCAATAATAATTGAACTTACAATTGAACTTATTAAAAAAAGATAATACATAGCTAGCATATGCTAGCTATGTATATTTTAAATTTTTTCTATTTTAATTTTAATATCATATACTAAATCTTTAGCATTGTTTATATATTTTTTAATAGTTAACCGATTAGAACTATTTGCTAACTTGTAAAAATCTTTATCGTCATTAGATAAATTACTTATTTTAATTCCTAAAACAGTATTTCCTAATTTATGCATTATTTCATTTTTAACATTTTTTAATTCAATAACGCTTTTATCTAAGTATTTATGTAAACTTTTACCTACTATACTAGTTAATTCAGTTATTCCATATGAGTTTTCATAAGTATCTTTGTCAACATATAGAATTACACTGGGAGTTACAATTGGATTAAGTACACTACCATCTACTAGAACGACGTCTTTATATGATTTTTTAGCTTGGTATAGTATTTTTGTATGTTCAAGAGTTATTTTGTTAAGGTCACACATCTCAACTATTAACCAACTTTTAATTAATTTAACAACATCTTCAATATATGAATCATAGTCTTTACTTCTGACTCCTTTGAATTCATATGGTATCATTAGTATATCTGTAAATCTAACAATTCCTGATGACTCATCTATTATAGGAGCTCCGTTTTCATCGACTACAGTATCTCCTGCCCGGTGTTTAAAAATTTGATGACCGTGTTCGTCGACGATTGGATCACCTGTTCTATGTATGCAGTTAATTGTAACACTATCACAGTCTCCATCATTATCATCATCATTTACTATTACAGTACATCCTGTTTCGGGATCTCTTACATACACATCTACGTCATATACACCTGGAACATCGTTTAAGTATTGTTTAAATTTTCTATTTGTATATCCGGTATCAATGTTACTCCAAAGATAATTTAATCTATCACCTAGTTTTAAATTAAAACTTTGTTTACATAAAGCAACCGGATTGTTAATAGAACTTAAACCATATAATTCATTACTAGGTCCATAATTACCATTAGCTGGTATGTTTCCGTCATTTTTTATATAAAAAATTAATGTAGCATCGATGTTTAATGTAATAAATTTAGTAGCTAAATTAGATTCGCCGTTAAGTATATTTATAAAATTTTCATTATTAACCATGAAATCGGTATTTAATATAAATTTAAATACACCATTTATATTACTAACACTGTTAAAGTATATATTTTGCAATGTGTTTGGTATCTGCATTGATATCTGTGCAGCAATCTCACCATTACCAGTATAGTCATCTGTTCTTAAACTAGCTATGAATACTTCATATCCGTTATCAACTTTATCGACGCGATATTGTCCGGCGTTTATATTTATATTGCTAACATTACTATTTTTATTAATTATAACCATCTTATCCATTAATGGTCTATCAAGATCATAAATTCTAGAATTTAAAATATTCAAAGTTTTATCTAGTATGTAATAAAATGGTGTAAATAGGTAATTTGATTCGTACAATTTATTTCTAACTTGTACATTAGTACCATTTGCTAATAGATCAGCTTCACTGGCATTAACTATTTTAGTTATACCGTTAATACTTTCAAAAATAGTATTAGATTTTATTAATACCTCATCTCCATACTTATTAATTTTATCATATGCGTCATCCAGATCATTAATTATAATCTTAGTTTGATTATTAAATATGTCCATGTTTATTGGAAGTTTATTAAATGTATTTTCATCATTAACATTTTTACCAGAAATGAAAATTCTTTCTGTAACAGTGTCTAACGCTTTAAATAATGTAAAACCGAATAACCTTGCTTTTTCACTTAATTGATGTTCGGTTATAGGTAAGTCTATATTACCGGTTGTGTTATGAATAATTTTCTTCCTAACATCTCTATGATTTCTAGTGTTAACGCCGCCATCTAATATGTCTTTGGATAAAACTAGAGAGTTAACGTTTCTAATGGCTGCAGCAGCTTCATAATCTTTAATATCACCGCCAACTACATTTAATTTATCTGCATATTGTATTTTAAATTCTTCTATTCCATATTTATCTAACGGCATTAAAATCTTACCCTTAGTTTGAAATACATCTATCATCACGTCACCACTAACCATTCCACTTATTAGGTAAACTGAGGGTATTGTAAATTTAACAGAATTTTCAAAAACGTTTACTCTTACAGTAACTTCTTCATGATTTAATACAATATCACTGTATGTTTTATTTATTTCTACCCAATTACCAACTTCATCTTTGATGTAAACTATTGAAAAGTAATACTTATCGGTCAATGGGACTGTTTTTTCAAAACTCGTACCGGCAATTATTAAATCTTTAGTATTTATTCTAGATATCTGTTTTACTTTAGTGTCAAATATTATCCAATTAATTCCCTCTGAATCGTTTGTTATAACGCTGTTTAAATTACCTAATGAGTTTAATGCGTTATCATTATCAGATATTCTTTGTTCTACAAATGATTTATTTGTTCCATTGACATTTTTTATTAATTGTATTTCTATATCATTAAGTAATGTGAAAATTACATCAGATACTCTTATTGTAGTATTTTTAGGTATTATAACTTTAAATTTATTACCATCATCATTTACAACTCCTCTATCGATTAGATCACTTTCATTTATCATAAATCTAACGTATGCCTCAGCTGGAGTTGAGAAGATGTTTTTTTCTTGATCATTTGTCATATGATGATATAGGTCATCTACACTTCTACTCATACTTGGATAAATTCTACAAGTATTATTAACCATTTCTTCTAACGAATTTGCTGTTAAAACGGTAATGGCTTCCATATTCATTATGAAAGAATTACTTGGATCCACTAGAGATACATCATAATCGGTTCCTAAATCAATTTGTTCTAATAATTTTCTTTGTACTTTACTCGGATCAAATTTTAATTCTTTTAATTCATCTTTATTAAACATCAGTTATCCTTTTTAAATATTCTTCATTTATCCACCACGTCATTTCGTTATTACTTCTATTTATTAACGGATAGGCTCTGTGGTTCATTTGAAATGCTAGTGTATGTGGTATCATTTTCATACCATGACCAGATTCACCTTTTAATACTTTTTCCATTAGTGGATTAAACGTACAGACGGTTCTATTAAACCATCCCATTATAATCTGCTCGTTATACATAGCACCGTCACATTTGAAACGTATGTTTATATCTTTATTCTGCATTGATAATGGACTACCTTCAGATTCGTCAAAATATTTACCGGTAGGAACGCTTATTGGAAATGATGCTCCTGTCATAGCTATCTTTTTTATTTTAGTATTTCCAAAACCAAAAATTACTTTATAGATTCTAGTATTATAATCTATTTCATTTTCTGTTATCATATCTAGATACGGAGTTAAGTTTCCTTCAAACACCTCTGATATATATTTAGTCCATGTTGTAAATAAAATTGAATGGGGTTCTTCAGCTGTGTTTCTAAATGTAACGTCTAAGTCAAAAGAGTTAAATATATCTAATGCACCATCTCCAATAGATTGTTGCTCTCTTTTGAGTCCCTCTTTACTAGTATGAGTTGGTAATATAGTATCAGGCCATCCTGAAATAGATTTGATGGTATTTGTTAATATTGGAATAAATGCTTGATTATTATCTACTAAGTCGCTTTTTAATTGTTTATAATTATTATTCGGTTGACTACTCATGTTATATCCCAGTCTTGGATCTAATATCATTCTCACGTATCTGAAAATAGAATTTTCATCTTGGGATAATAACGGATGTAGTTTTCTAATTAATATCAAATTATCATCAGTTAATTTTAATTGAGGTCTAGTGAAAAACGTCATACTCCATCCGTCTCTATCATTTAGAAGTTTAGTTTCTACACCAGTATAGTTTAATCCATATAAACTATTTGTTACATCTTTATCTCTATGTCCAGTTGTACTGTATTTTATGTCAAAATTTTTTAAGTCTTTATCTCTTATGACGTGTTTTTCAAAATCTTCAATCATTTTATAAAACCTTTATATGATTTTTTTATTTTTATCAGAAAAATCAATATCTTTTATATATTATTTAAAGAAATATCTACAATGCATCTTTATTAGTCAATTAGTTGAATATGATTTACACTATTATATAATAAAAATTAAAAGGATAACTAATGTTTGGAACGATGATTGGCTCAATCAAGACCGTGGATACTGTATTGGGATTGATAAAAGATGGAGAAGAGGGTAAGATAGAGGATTTAGCTAAAAGTGATAAGAAGAGACCTGTTTTATATTCAAACGGATCTATGATTAAATTACTAAATAAATTTATTATCGAACCTAAAATTATAGTTAGTAGTTCATTAAGAACTAATAAAGAAACTGAAGATGCTATTTCTTTAAATCTAGATTTATTTACTAGTATGTACTCACAAGTATTTAACGTACTTACTAACATTTATAACGTCGGTGATGATGTGGCATTCGATCTTTTATCATCAAGTGTAGATTCATCTGGATTGAGTGGAGCATTTGAATCATTAGATGGTTTAATTTCTATGGAGGATAGTGCATTTCCATCGTTACCAATTAACTCTAGTGTGGTAGTATCTAATGAAGCAGATAAAGAAGCGCATGCAGTTGGAATGAGAGCTAGTATTAAAAAAGGTGAATCACCAATTTCAAAATTAATTACTAGAGAGATAGAAATCATTATAAAGACTGACGCGAAAAGTGGTTCTAAAACCATCATAGTTCCAATTCTTGTTAAAGCTTCTATTATATATACAGATTTTTCAAACATTGAAAAAATGATGGCAGTATCTAGTAAGGATAAAAAGTTTCTTAATAGACTAGATGATTATAGAGCCGGAGCTATTTCGTTAAGTGATTTAGTATTTGCATCAGATCTTATTAAAGATTATAAGAGTAAGAGAATTAAAGATGTTGATGATCTTATTAAAAACATGGAAAATAGATCTAGAAGTTCTAAAATAAAAGTTGTTTCAGCTGGTGCTGTAGGTTATAATAAATATTATCAAATGATTTTTATTAATGCTGAAGAAAAGGCTAGAATAGAAAGATCTATTGCAGGTAAGTTATCTAAGGATAAATATAAAGAAGAATTCTTAGAGCAAACTAATAGTCTTACTTTAACAGTGTTAGATTCTGATTGGGAAAGAGCTACTATTTATATTAAAGATCTTAAAGGTAGTTCTGATGTATCGTTTAAATCACTATCTAAAGGTAGTAAGGCTGACGATAGAATGGATGATATGCTTAAGTTAATGATGGCCGGAAAAACCATA
>Ga0164318_10000650_pt1 | contig 27804 bp, 30 predicted proteins | sample GuaBasSedimGuay9_FD_113734 | JGI IMG/M metagenome (GOLD analysis project Ga0164318, IMG submission 113734) | Subseafloor sediment microbial communities from Guaymas Basin, Gulf of California, Mexico - Guay9, Core 4571-4, 0-3 cm | ecosystem: Environmental > Aquatic > Marine > Hydrothermal vents...
ATAATTCTCTCGCAACAAGCTGCGGGGAATTAAACCCTAGATCCTTCGACTCCCTTCGGCCGCTCAGGATCAATTCGGCTATAGACTTTTTCTTCGAAAAAGTCTAAGTCTCATTGAATTAAAGCTTATTATATAAATAAATAGATTTATGTCAAGAGTATACTGTTTTTTTGGTGTTTTTTTGAAGTTTTCTCATTTTTTTCGAATAAACAAGATATACCCCAATACCCTCATATCCCAATACCCTCATATCCCAATACCCTCATACTCTCATACCCTCATACCCTCATACCCTCACGGGCACAGGCGGGCACAGGCGGGCACAGGCGGGCACAGACAAGGAACAATAACCAATGAACCGGACCGCGGATAAACGTATTCCTCCTATAAAATTGCAATAAATATCGCGCTCAAAATTCCGGGAAATAAATTCCGCCCCGATTGTTTTCATCCTTTTACGGAACTCCCCGGGTTTTTTAATCAATGAGAATTAGACTTTTTCGAAGAGAAAGTCTATAGCCGAATTGATCCTGAGCGGCCGAAGGGAGTCGAAGGATCTAGGGTTTAATTCCCCACAGCTTGCTGCGTTTCCTTTTTTGGAAAAGTTTTTGATACCTCGCAGCTTGCTGCGAGGTAATTCATTCTTGAATTTTGTTTCTATTTCAGCATAAATTCCTTTTTTCATTCAGGTAATGTTTTCGCATAAGCATTATTCCTGTCAGCAGAAATTATTCTCACCCTGACAAAACCTTTTGTATAAACAGGAGTATCTATTTGAGCCCGTATGTAATTCTCTGTGTATCCTTCTCTGTTTTTAGAAATATCCCCCGAATCCAGTATTAGATTGAAACATTTACCTTTCTGAGAAAGCCGGAATTTCAGAGACAAAGTTTCGGAAAGTTTTTTAAGCCTGTCAATTCTTAGCCGGACAATATCTTTATGTAATTGATTAAATGAAAAAGAAACTGTCCCTTCTCTTGGAGAATAAGGAAAAATATGTGTTTTTACCGGGACTGCTTCCTTTAACAAATCTAAGCTGTCCTGGAAATCCTTGTCGTTTTCTTGCGGAAATCCTGCCATTATGTCACAGCTTATCCCACAGGAAAGAATTTTCCGGCGTATGCGGGTTAAGAGCGAGAAGTAGTATTTTTGAGTATAGTTCTTATTCATAAGTTTGAGGATTTTATCCGACCCTGACTGAAAAGGTATATGCAGGTGAGGGCAAAGCATGGGATTATCTTTCATCAGGCTTATCAGGCCGTCGGTAATATGTTCAGGCTCAAGAGAACTTAGGCGCAGGCGGCCTAAGTTCTTTATTTTAAGAATTTTATTTATAAGAAATATAAAGTCTTTGTCTCTTTCCCGCCAGCTTCCTAAATTAATACCGCAGAGAACAATCTCTTTAAACCCTTTTTCAGAAAGGATAGATATTTCCTCTATTACCTCTTTTAAGGGGCGGCTTCTTGATTTTCCCCTTACTATCCTTACTTTACAAAAACTACAGGCTTTATCGCACCCGTCCTGGACTTTCACAAAGGCGCGGCTGTGAGAAAAACTGTCTATTTTTAAATCCCAGGTTGAATTTAACCTTTTAGCTTTAGGTAAAAGCAAAGACAGTATATCCTGTTTCCTTCTCTGAGACAGAATAAAATCTACTTTCTCTGCTTTGATTTTTTCCCTATCTTTTTCCGCGAGGCATCCGGTAACGATTATTTTCGCTTTGGGATTCTTCCTCTTTGCTTTACGGATATATTTTATTGATTTTATATCAGCTGTTTTAGTTACTGTGCAGGTGTTAACTATGCAAATATCCGCCGGTTCTTTATTGCCTGCTTCTCTAAATATCGGCAGGCATAATTTCCGGATAGCTTCTGTTTCATACTGGTTTACTTTACAGCCGAGAGTAAAAAACTTTATACTCTTTTTATCCATTCTTACCTAACATATGCGAAGCTAACCCTGTAAGGAATACAGCCGCTGTTTCAGCTCTCAGTATGAAATTGGATAATTTAACCGCTTTCAGCTTAGGTATTTTTCTGAACACTGCTATTTCCTCTTTATCGAATCCCCCTTCCGGCCCGGATAAAAGAAGGATGTTTTTTATTTTTTTCTTGTCAATTTGGGATAATACTTCTTTCGCGGGGAGTAAAGACTCGGGGTCTCCTAAAAGAATCAGGCTGTAATCTCTATCAAATCTGCTTAAGAATTCGGTTAATTTCAGGGGAGCTTCTAATTTAGGTATAAATCTTCTCTGTGACTGAGCGGCTGATTCTATGAGTATCTTTTGCCAGTGGATTAGTTTCGCCTTTCCGGGATGAGTTACAGATGTATTCTTAGAAATAAAAGGGATTATTCTGTCAACACCTAATTCTGTTGACTTCTGAACAACAAAATCGGCTTTATTTGATTTTAAGAGGGAGAACGCGAGAGTAAGAGTAAGTGGATCCTTTAAGCAGATTTTAGTTGTTTTGAGGTGTTCAAAAGTTATCTTTTTAGGGGTTATTTTCTTTATCTTAGCTGAATATTCTTTGCCTTTCCCGTCAAAGAGAAATATTGGACTCCCTTCTTTTTTTCTCAAGACTTTGGTTATTTTATGAATTGTCTTCTTTGACTCAATCGAGAAAATAGGTGTATTCTCTATATAAAACCTGTCTTTACGCATTATTTATTCTTTGTTAGATACGGGTTAAAAGGAATGGCATCCGTAATAAAAGGTTCCCTGAAGATTATCTTGAGGATTTGTGTGTTCGTTAGGCGGCTTATTAGGGTCAAATCTTGTGGTTATATTTACATATACCCCCGTTTTTCCTGCCACGGGAATAAAAGTGCAGCTTGTTACCTGATTTGAAAGGATTATTTCAGGATTTTGGCAATTACAGGCTGCGGGATGTAAATTAGGAGCCGTACCGCTGCCAGATCCGCAGTTATCGCAGAATCTTAACTCGTGGTTGTTAGAATTGTATAAGTAGCGCACCCATATATCGTCAGAAAAAGTTCCAGGTGTAGGATTAGATTCATTATCAATGCGTATCCAGAGCCGGTCATTTGATGAATCATCAAATCCCTTATCATCAATCCAGCCATGGGACTGTAAAACATACTTTTGGATGGTTTCTAAAGAAAGGGACGCGGAATTTAAAGCGCTGGTTTTTCTGGATGAGGAATTAAAAAATGTTTTTGTGGCGATATCTATGCTTGAGGCCGCCAGAATAATAATAGATAGAAGAACCATTGAGAGGATCAATTCTAAAAGAGTAATCCCCGTTAGAGAACTCTGTCCTTTTACCCTGTTAGAAAACTTTCTTCTAACAGGATGAACTTTCTCTAACGGGATAAAAGACTTTGATTTTACAACTGGATTTATCATTCGGGCATAATTTCAGGCAAGGTTGCATTTAAAGTTACCTTCCGATACGTAGCATTTGAAACATCAGAAACTGTATAATTTATACTGTAACTAATGTTAGGATACAAGTTTACAGTAGTTGAAGTTTGACTGAAATTACTGCTCAACTCTTTTCCTGATTGATCCCATACTGAAGCATTTACGTAACGGTAAAGGTTTTCTAACTTCCGACGGGCCAGATTGAATGCCCCTAAGCGTTCATTGCTTCGGGCAATAGATTTCCGCACAGAAACAAAAGTAGTCAATAAAGCAGACAAAGTCAACGCTAAAATAAGGGCAGAAACTAATATTTCCAAAAAACTGAGGCTTTTTTTAGTATTTGCAATATGCGGCATTATTACAGCTTAGGTTTAAACTTTCATTAATTGTCCAAACCCTGTTATCCGCTTCTTTTCGGACAGCTTGAGCGCTGAAAGAAGATGCGCCAGATGAAGAAACAGTGTAATCCCAGCTGGATCCTTGAGGTAAATTGAGATGAAGCTTATCATTACAGTCGCTGATATCATTGCAAGTGATATAATTGCGCTCTTCAAGCCAGTGCATACGTTCAGCTTCAGCAATAAGGCTTAACTGGGATTTTGCTTCTTTGTTGCGGCTTCCTTCCATTGCCCTTATGTACATCGGCATCCCTAAAAAAGAAAGGATACCGATGATGATAATCACTATGATAAGTTCAACTAAAGTAAACCCCATCAGAGAACTCCGTTCTTTTACCCCGTTAGAAAGAATTTTTCTAACGGGGTGAACTTTCTCTAACGGGGTAAATGAATAAACTAATTTTTTCAAGAACTCGGTATTCCTAATAATTTGCATATATCGTTTGTCCCGGAACATTTAGTAGACCCATCCATATGAATCTCAATCGTATAAGCACCATATCCGGGGTTGCTTACATTCCCACGAGTCACTTCAGCTATCTTATGGCTGTCATCACTTGTATTAAGAGCAGGTACGGCGTCAAGGCCTGTAGTCGTAACATCAAAAAACCTAAGAGTAGTCAAATTTATATCAAGATCTGATGTATTAGTAGAAGTTGTTCCGTGTTCCGCGGCATAACGCAGTTGAGCATTACGCAAAACACCTAAAGTATTGATTGCTTCAGCCCCCCTTGCCCTTTCAGCTACTTTAAAAAACTGGGGGACAGCTATCAAGGCTAAGATACCAATTATGATGACAACAGTAATCAATTCCAAGAGTGTAAATCCTTTACGCGCCTTTACCATATCTCCTCCTTTTTTATAAAGAGAACAATCTATTTTCAAGGGAAATCTTATCTAAAACAACTAATTTCCCATACCATATAAGTATAAACTAAGAAAAAAATAATTTCAAGCTTTTTTTAAAGTTATTTCCTGTTCTGTCATATTAAGAATATTGGGAATCGGGAGATAAAGAAAACCCGTATTTACGCGCAGTCTGCGGTGTAATAACTATATGTTTATCCGGAGATAACTGTAAAGCCTGATGTATTGACCGGTCAAAAGTATAAAGTTCAACGTGCCGGGCATATTGTTCTTTTATAGCCGAAATAACTTCGGTGAAATCGGAATCTCCGGATATCAAAGCCGCTGTATCATAATGATTTTTAACGGCGTTGGAAAACATATCCAAAGCTATTTTTACATCTAACCCTTTTTGTATCCATCCTCCGCCTTGTATTTTTACCAGCCGGCCGAGTTTTATCTGAAAATAAGGGATTGCCTTCTGAAGATCTTTGAAATATTCAGACTGCTCATTGTAAGTCTGGGGATTCTCTTCCTTGCTGAATTCAGCTGAATAGTAATAACAGCGGATAAGCCTTCTTTTTCCGGTAATCCATTTTATTATGTTAAACCAAAGAATATCTTTGCGTTTGGTCTGGGTATTAGCTAAACGAAAATCCCTCATTTTCTGGACAACGTATTCCGCGTCAATAAATATCATTAACCGGTTCATCCATTAACTCCTTTCCTGTCTTGACGTATCTTTAACATATTATGGATTTTATTGTATCAGGAGAACAGGTTTTGGCAAGGAATTAATTGCCTGCCAGGCAGTAATGGGGTCAGGTCTCAAGATTTGATGTTAAATGGATTTTAATTCAATGAGACTTAGACTTTTTCGAAAAAAAAGTCTATAGTCGAAACTTGTGCTGAGCGAAGTCGAAGCATTGATCCTGAGCGGCCGAAGGGAGCTGAAGGATCTATAGTTTAATCCCCCGCGATTTGTTGCGAAAGAATTATAAAGAATAATTCTTTGATCCCCCGCGGCTTGCTACGAGGTAATTCATTTAGTTTTCAGGAAAACCGCTTATGTGTTATAATCTTTTCATGGATATAGAAATAGAAAAGATAATTTATCCCGGAAAAAGCTTAGGCAGGTATCATAACAAAGTTGTTTTAACTAATGAAGGCTTGCCGGGAGAAAGAGTCCGGGTTTCTCTATTAAAGGATAAGAAATCTTTTATTGAGGCTGAAACGAAAGACATTCTTGCTTCTTCTACGCGCAGGGTTATTCCTAAATGCCGGCATTATAAAGTATGTTCCCCCTACCAGTATATAAGCTATCCCTTCCAATTAGAGATTAAATCCGGCCAGCTGAGAGAGATCCTTTTACGCCAGGCGGGAATTGATTCTTTCGATTTAAAGATCCGGCCTTCATTAAACGAGTTTGGATACCGGAATAAAGTTAATTTGCTTATTGCCAGAGACAATTCGGGAGTTTCTTTTGCCTATAATTCACCGCGAAATATTCAAGGGAGGGTAAAGATTGATAAATGTTTTTTGTTCCCGGATATAATAAACAGGTTTCTTAAAGAATTGATTAAAATTTTCCGCAGTAACAGGTTTAAGTTCATTGAGGGAATCACTATTAGAATAAATAATAAAGAAACAGAGATGCTTTTAGGCCTAAAGACCAGTAATCCCAAACAGGTTCAGGGGATATCCCGTGTTCTAAACATTCTGGGAAAGAAATTCCCTTTAAAAGGCATAATGCTAAGTTCTTCTGAAAAAAGAAGAAGAAAAACATGGGGAGTGAATTATATACGGGAGAATTTTTCCGGAAGGGATTTTTTTATAGGGATTGATACTTTTTTTCAGGTAAATATAGGTTCTGTCAGAGAAGTTATCCGCGATCTGTCTTGTTTCTTCAGGAAAGCTAAAGTTAACTGTTTAGCCGACCTCTATTGCGGAACAGGAATGTTCGGCATTGTTTTTTCAGAAAGAATAAAAGAAATTATAGGAATAGATTCAGGCAAAGAAAACATAGAATTCTTGAAACAAAATCTTGAAAAGAACCGGATAACTAATTTCCGGGCAATTGAGGGAGACTGCCGCAAATTGATATCCAAGGCTTTTAAATATTCGCCTGATGCCCTAATGGTTAATCCTCCCCGGGCAGGATTAACTGAAAACATCTGCCGTTATATTATTCGTAAAAAGCCTCAGAAGATTTTTTACTTATCTTGTAACCCGGTTACTTTAAGCAGGGATTTAAAGAACCTTTTGGGTAAATATACCCTTTTAAACATATATCTATACGATTTCTTTCCCCAAACCCCCCATATAGAAACTCTCGCTGTTTTAGAAAGCATCCATTAATAACACCGGATCGACAAGGCATTTAGTATCCGTTTCCCGCGTAAAAGCTACTTTGAATCAATGAGACTTAGACTTTTTCGAAGAAAAAGTCTATAGCCGAATTGATCCTGAGCGACCGAAGGGAGTCGAAGGATCTATGGGTTCATTCCCCGCAGCTTGCTGCGTTTCCTTTTTTGAAAAAGTTTTTGATACCTCGTAGCTTGCTGCGAGGTAGTTCATTTAATGATACCACATAATCTTGCGGCCGCAAGATTATGTGTCTGGTTATTGCAATAAGATTCATCTTCTTCTGTCCTCTGTCTCTACTTGTATCTCCTCATAGCTCTATCCGTATCGCGTTTTTGGTATTTTTCTCTCAGCTTGCGGCGTTTATCATAGAGTTTTCGGCCTTTTCCTACGCCTATCTCAATTTTCGCAATCCCCTTATTGTTAAAATACACTTTTAAAGGTATAAGGGTATATCCTGACTGTGAAGTCAGCCCCCATAAACGGGAAATTTCTTTTTTATTAAGCAAAAGCTTCCTCGGCCGTTTAGGGTCGCTTTTAAAATAAGACGATTTTGAAAACTCGGGTATATGAAGGTTGTATAAAACCGGTCCTGACCGCTCTATCCGGGCAAAACTTTCATCAACACTGCATTTTCCTCCGCGTAAGGATTTAACTTCATCGCCTTTTAAGGCAATTCCGGCTTCATAGGTTTCGCTTATCGCGTAACTTAGCTTTGCTTTGCGGTTGGTGGAAATTATTTTCTTCGCGCCTTTTTCCATAATAAATTCAGTTAGACACCTTAATAAACAGATTTATCCAGAAAGGTATAGTAACACAGGAAAACAGGTGTGATAAAAATACTATCCGGGAAGTAAAACTGTAATCACGGTTTTTCTCTTCTACAACTATGGGAAGAGATACTGCCGAAGGCATGGATGATTCTAAAATTAAAAACAGCCCCATTGCCCCGAAGATTTTATATTTTATGATTACAATCATAACTGTTACAGGTAAAAGGATAAGTTTTGCCGAAGATATTAATATACAGCGGGAGATAAAACGGGAATTTATCTTCGATCGGGCAGTCCGGTATAACCCTCCTCCCAAGACAATCATTGAGAGAACAAAACTCATCTGGCCTATCATTTTCACCGGTTCAAATATAATTCGGGGAATCCTTGCCTCAGGAAAAAGGTATTTTATTAAAACAGCTAAGACAATTGCGGTTACCGGAGGGGTGAGAATACCGGCTAATTTTAATTTATCGTTTCTATTTTTAAAAATGAAGAAGCTTCCCACAGACCACATAAGGATATTAAACCCCAAAAGGTAGAGAAAGATATAGCTTAACAGTTTGTCGCGAAGAGGATTTGTTAAAGTAAAGAATACTATATTCATAGGCAGGTATCCGGAGTTCTGAAATGATAACAAAGCTGTTGTTTCCTTGGCTAATTCTTTGTCCTTAGATAAGCAGGCTAAAGATATACCCATGATAAGCCCTGCTAAAAAAAGAGACAGGCTGATAATAAGGAATATCCCGACTGAAGGAGCGGTTGAAGGATTAAACTTATCTATCAGATGTGAAAAAAACAAACAAGGTATACATACTTGTATTAAAAACCGGGAAATTTGTTTTATTCCCTGTTCGGAAAAAATACCCGTTTTAACAAGAAAATACCCTGTTACTGCTAATAGTAAAATACGGATTATCCCGCTGTTAATGCTTAGATATGTAATTTGTTCCATTTTGGGAAATTATACCACAAAAGGATTAAGATATAAAGGCTGGCCGGGGTTATTCGTTCTATATCCTGCCGCGGCGGACTAAAGAGGATTTAATGGTAACTATGCTCAAACAGATTGCGCATCCTTTTTTCGCCGGTATAAGGGCTTCCTGAGATTTCACTTTTAAGTTAACCCTGTTTTTAGGCAGGCTGAGAAGTTTTGAAATATTAGAGGTTATTTTATCTTTGTATTCTTTAAGGCGGGGCTTTTCGGTTATAAGAGTAATATCCAGGTTGTTTATCTTTCCCTGTTTTAGGAAAGATAATACCTTCTTAAGTATTTTTATGCTGGATATCCCTCTGTTTTTTGGGTTTTCGGGAGGGAAATAATCGCCTAAATCCCCTAAAGACAAGGCTCCTAATATGGCGTCAGAAACGCTGTGCAGAATAATATCCGCGTCTGAAATACCCTTAAGCCCTAACTGGCAGGGTATCTCTATTCCTCCTAAGATTAGCTTTCTTCCTTTAGAAAACCTATGTATGTCAATACCTAATCCCGTTCTCATTACTATTCTCTACTTTGTCTTTATGAGCATCGCGGTCTCGTCACATTTAGGAAACTTGGGACAGTGAATACAGTCGGCCCATATTTTATGGGGCAGTTTGTCTTTGGAAATTATTTTAAAACCTGACTTTTTGAAAAAAGAGGGATTATAAGTTAAACAAAACACCTTCTTTATCTTTAGAGATTCAGCTTCTTTTACTGCCTCTGACAGTAAGCTCCGGCCAACACCTTTATGCTGATGTTTCTTCTCAACCGCTAAAGACCTTATTTCGGACAAATCTTTCCAGAAGATATGTAAAGCCGCGCATCCGGATATTTTCCTGTCTCTTTCTGCTACCCAGAAGCCGCGAATATGTTCATAAATATCCAGGAGGCTTCGGGAAAGCATAATTCCTTTCTGAGAAAAAGAATTTATAATCCTGTGGATTTCTTTCGCGTCCTTTATCAAGGCTTTGCGTACAACTATTTTTTCCATTGGAGGCGGTTTTTACTTGATTGTTTTTGAGTAATAAATTCCGCAAAGGCTAAGTCTTCAGGGGTTGTTACCTTAATATTCGCGCTGTCCGACTTTACTACTTTTACCTTTTCTTCCTTTTCTAAAAGGACAGCCTCATCATATACAGAAGAAGCCTTTTTTGACAAAGAAATAATATCCGGGATTAATAAGCTGTGTATTCCCTGAGGAGTCTGTATTCTATACAGGTTTTCTCTCACAAGGGTTTTTTTGACGATTCCAGAAAAATCAGTTTCTTTAACAGTATCGCTGAAGGTATTTCCAGGTATTGCCATTTTGTATTTTGAAAGAGCTTTTAATACCCCGTCTATTATTCTCTTACCGGCAAAGGGGCGGGCTGAATCATGTATAAGCACATATTTAGCTTGTTTTGAAACTTCCTTAAGCCCGCGGATTACCGAATCGATGCGTTTTTTGCCTCCTGATACAACAGCCTTTACTTTTGTGAATCCCATTTTTCTAACAATTTCCTTTGCTTTCCTGATACTTCCTTTCCCTGTTACTAAAATAATACTTGTAACTTTAGGATGCGCCTGAAATGTCTTTAGGGAATAAGCCAATAACGGCAGGCCGTTTAACTTTACAAAAGGTTTCGGGGTTGATTTTTTTAAACGCCGGCCTTTGCCAGCGGCAAGAATTACTGTTTCAATCTTATTCTTCCGCATTTTATTAGGTCAAGAAACTAACTTGGTAAATATAATCCTTCCGCTGGGGCTCTGCAGGACTGATGTCACTTCTGTTTTGACGGTTTTACCTATAAGCCAGCGCGAGTTTTCAACTACAACCATTGTGCCGTCTTCTAAATACCCTACAGCCTGGTTATATTCTTTCCCTTCACGTATAAGCTTTAAGGAAAATCGTTCTCCGGGAAGAAGGACAGGCTTGAGAACTTCTGATAATTCGTTTACGTTTAAAACTTTGACTTTTTGCAGTACAGCTACCCTGTTTAAATTGTAATCGGTGGTCATTATCTTGGCGTCTAAAAGCTGGGCCAACTTGACCAGTTTTGAATCAGTATCAAGCCTGCCTTCAGGTTCCTGGTCATGGACTCTTAACTCAACATCAGGCAGAGATTGGAGAGTTTTTAAAATTTCCAGGCCTCTTTGCCCTCTTTGGCGTTTAATGGGATCCTGGGAATCGGAAATGGTCTGCATTTCCTTTAATATAAACCGCGGCACAAAAATCCTCGCCTCAATGAATCCGGTTTTAATAATATCAATAACTCTTCCGTCAATAATAGCGCTCGTGTCTAAAAGAAGTATATCCTGAAACTGGTGCTGGCGTTTAAACCTTATATAAGGAATGATTAAATGAAATTCATCCTGTCCCCGAAGGCCGAGTAAAAGCCCTATATAGGAAAATATTAAAAGCAGGATAGTATTCAAAGTGCTTACAATCATTTTATCAGTTATCGGCAAAAGGGTTATGACTCCCATTATTATTCTTGCCATAAGTATCCCTAAAAGAAATCCGAAAACGGCGGAAGACAGCCCGCGGAGAGAAATTTTACGGGTTATAGCTTCAAAGAAAGCTATAATAGACGATATGATGAAAGATAAGACAATACCTAAGAAAGGGTTATTGTAATTTAACCCTATTTGATGGCCTACTATTATTGAAATGATAACAAAAAAAACACGGACGAGCCATAGAACCATGTGACCTCCCTTTTAAAAAAACGTATTGTCAGAACTATTTAAGTTTAAATAACCAATCACCAAGTCATTTTCAATATCCAAGATATACCCTCATACCCTCACGGGCACAAGCGGGCACAAGCGGGCACAGGCAAGGAACAAGATACAAACAATAATCAATCATCAATTACCAAACTAATCAATTCTCTCATATTCTTTGGTTATCCCCTCCCTCTCTTCTAAAAACGGTTAAATTGTAAGATGTCAACTTTTACTGTTTGCTTTGATTCTTTTTACCGCATCCTTTACATTCTCAAAACCGTGGACTTTAAGCCCTAAGAAATCTTTAAGGTTAATTTTATCATAATCTTGACGGGAAATAAACACCGAAGAAAAACCCATGCGTTTAGACTCATTCAGGCGGGCAAGAATATTTTTTACCCTGCGCAGTTCTCCCGAAAGGCCAACCTCAGCTATAAAGATGGAACTGTTGTCAATTTCAAGGTTCTGAAAGCTTGAAACCGCCGCAGTGATTAAGGCTAAATCAGCAGCCGGGTCATTAATCCTTATGCCTCCGGCTACATTGATAAATATATCCTGGCTTGCCATATGCAGGCCTAATCTCTTTTCCAATACCGCTGTGAGAAGTGAAAAGCGGTTGAAATCAAACCCCGATGATTTTCTTCTCACCATGCCGAAAACACCTTTTGTAACCAATGCCTGTATTTCTACCAACACAGGCCGCATTCCTTCCAAAACACAGGAGATACTTCTTCCCGACAGGCCTTGTCCTCTATTCTCGGAAGATACGAAAACAGAAGAAGGATTTTTTACTTCTTTCAGCCCGCGGCTAACCATTTCGAACACGCCAATTTCACCTATCGGGCCAAAACGGTTTTTTACCGCCCGCAATACGCGGTAACTTGAATTCTTTTCACCTTCAAAATAGATAACACAATCAACTATATGCTCTAATACTTTCGGCCCGGCAATTGCCCCATCCTTAGTAACATGGCCTACAATTATTACCGGTATTCCTTTTTTCTTTGCTGTCTCAGTCAAAATATTCGCGGATTCCCTGACCTGAAGAAGACTTCCTTTCGCGCTGTTCAAAGAAGGGATATGCACTACCTGAATCGAATCAATAATAATACAGTCAAACTCCTTGTCGAATAAAGGAAGAATCCCTTCAAGATTGTCTTCATTAACAATAAAGAGGTTATTATTTTTTATCTCTAATCTTTTTGCCCGAAGGTTAATCTGGTTTATTGATTCCTCCGCGCTTACATAGAGGACCTTTTTCTCTCCGGCAAGTTTGTCCGCGGCTTCCAAAAGAAGGGTTGATTTACCTATTCCGGGTTCTCCTCCTAAAAGGATAACTTCTCCTAAAACAATCCCCCCTCCTAAAACCCGGTCGAATTCCTCTATTTTTGTAGAAACCCGTTTTTCTTCAGAATTTGACAGCGTATTTATGCTGATAGGTTTTACCTGGACAGCTTTCCTGGATTTTTTTGCTGAAAGAGGGGATTCTTGAACAAAACTTTCCCATGAATCGCAGGAAGGACATTTTCCTATCCATTTCAATGTTTTATAACCGCAATTTGTACAGACAAACATATCTTTTATCCCTTAGAAAAAGCAGGTATCGTCAAAGCTATCTTTGTTTTCTAAAACTTAAAACAAATCTAAAATCCCAATATTACCAATATTACCAAATAAATCCAAACTTCAAAACTCAAAAATAAAAAGAAGTGACATTTATCCTATTTGGATTTGGGATTTGGGACTTATTTGGAATTTTGTAGTATTTGAATTTTGTATTTATAATTTCCTTCCCTATGCCTGCATTTTTTCATAAAACTTTTGACAGCATCAAAAAGTCATTGTCAGTCCCATTAGATAACAAGGTTCTTTAACGGAATTCACTTTTTTTCTTTCGGCACATAGAAGAGTTTCCAGGGATGTTCTTTTAAGTCATCTATCAAATCTTCCAGACCCTGGTGGATAGAATCATCATAGATCAATTTTCCTAAAGTGCCCTTTTTGTCTTTTAAATCTTTGAGTATCCGGCCGGATTCCAAAGATACTTCTTCTAAATTGCTGATTGAGGATTTTAGAGATTCTAACATTTCTTTATCTTTGGTTATATCCTCTATTGAATCCATCAGAGAAGAAAACTTCTGGACAGCTTCTCTGAAAGAACGGCTGATTTCATAAAGAGGAGTTGAATTACTTCCTATAATGAGATCTCCGTCTCTAAGGTATTCAGCAACATTCTTTTTTGGCGTAATCTCTAAGTACTTTTCTCCAAGAAGGCCTAAGTTGTTTACAAAAGCTTCTGATCCTAAGGGTATTCTTACCCCGTTTTTTATCCAGGCGTAAACTATTATCTTTATATTTCCTCCTTCATTAATAAATGATATCTTTTTTACTTCGCCAGCGGTTATTCCCGATACCATAACCGGAGAAGCAGGCTTAAGCCCGTCGCCGAAATTAAAAATTACGCGCAGGGTATATCCCTGTTCAAAGAGAGAAATATTTTTTACCGAAAATATCCCCACAATAAATATTATTAACGCCCCTAAAATAAATCCCCCTAATAATATTTCTTTGTTTTTCATCTATTCCTCCCTGTTCTAAAAAACATATTGCCAAGAGTTTTTTTGTTATTGCGGATGGCCACAAGGCTGGCCCCTACTGTCTATCTCTCTTTCTTCCCTCACTTCTAAATCCTAAACAAATCCTAATTCCAAATTTTCTAATTTTCAAAACTTCTTTGTTTTGGTCATTTTCCCGCCTTGCCGAGCCATCGGCTTCGCCGATAGGCAAACAATGGCGAGACAGGTATTTTGAACATTTGATATTGTTTAGAATTTAGGATTTAGTGCTTAGGATTTATTTATTATTTGGTCCCTCCGTCTTCTGTAATAGGCGTCTGTCCCTTTTTATCTCTCATAGCAGCTGTCCTGCCTAAACAGCAGTCTCTCCAATCGGGCCTTCCATTTTACCTTCAATAAACTGCCGGACTCTTTCATCAGAAGAATTGGATATTTCTTCAACAGAACCGGTAAAAATGATTTCTCCGTTGAAAAGCATAGATAGACAGTCTGCTATTTTAAAAGCGCTGTTCAAATCATGGGTTACAACTATTGAAGTAACTTCAAGCCGGTCATGTAAACTCTTGATTAAAGTATTAATCATATCTGCTCCTATAGGGTCCACTCCGGTTGTGGGTTCGTCATAGAGCAGGATTGATGGATTAAGGCAAAGAGCCCTGGCAATAGCGGTTCTCTTTTTCATTCCTCCACTGAGTTCTTCGGGATATTTATCTTCAATCCCTTCTAATCCTACCATAGAAAGAAGCTCAGACACTTTCTTCCGGATACGTAGATGAGACATATCGGAATTTTCGTAAAGCAGGAATCCCACATTTTCTCCCACTGTTAAAGAATCAAAAAGAGCTGATTCCTGAAAAACCATCCCAAACTGCAGGCGGATTTGATTAAGCTCTGTTTCCGTCTTTGAAGTTATTTCAACATTGTTAATATATATTTTCCCTTCGTCAGGCCTGAGGATACCAATGATATGTTTTAATAAAACGCTTTTCCCGCATCCCGAACGGCCGATTATAACATGAGTTTTTCCCCTCTCTATTGATAAATTTACTCCTTTAAGAACTTTAAGGCCGTTAAAGCTTTTTTGCAGGTTAATGAGTTCTATCATCTTCGGTTTAATTCAATGAGACTTAGACTTTTTCGAAGAAAAAGTCTATAGTCGAATTGATCCTGAGCGACCGAAGGAAGTCGAAGGATCTATGGTTTAATTCCCCGCAACTTGTTGCGAGAGAATTATAAAGAATAACTCTTTGATACCCCGTAGCTTGCTGCGGGGTAATTCATTTAGGGAATTATTACATAAAACAGAGCTGTAAGAACACAATCAGCTGTAATAATAAGGATAAAAGACCTGACTACAGACTTAATTACCGATTTTCCTACACCGGTTGCCCCTCCTGAGGAATTAAAGCCCTCATAACAGGCAATTATCCCTATTATGCTTCCGAAAACAAAAGCTTTTATAAGCCCGCTGGCGATATCTTTGAAAGCCAAAGCCTCCATGCTCATACGGAGGTATAAACTCAAAGATAGGTTTAGTTTTGTTGCTCCCACAATATACCCGCCTAAGATACCTATAAAATCCGCGTATAATACCAATAAAGGCAGGGTGAAGATTAGAGCCAGAAATTTCGGGACAACTAAATAATCAACCGGATTAGCGGCTAAACTTTTTAAAGCGTCAATCTGTTCGGTAACTTTCATAGAACTTATCTCGGCCGATATTGATGCCCCGCTCCTTCCGGCAATAATCAGAGAAGTCAAAACCGGGCCTAATTCCCGGGTAAGAGACAAAGCTACCAGAGAAGCTATGTATATTTCCGAAGAAATCCTCTGCAGCTGATAAGCTGTCTGGAAAGCTAAGATTATTCCGGTAAAAACCGCGACTAAAGATACTAAGGGAAAACTTTCAATTCCCAGTGAAATCATCTGGGAAACAATATTTTTTATCCGTTTCTTCCCGAAGACAATCCAATGCAGGGTATTAATAAATAACATCCCGACTGCTCCGAAATAGGAGATGAACTTACTTGTCTTTTTAAACATAATTCCTAAAACTCAATTTTTCTTCCCATTAAAGAGGAAGAAGGTGTGTTTCCAACTTCAAGGTTAAGAAAACTGTCATTGCCTATCCTATACCTAAAGGTATCGGCTTTGTTTGATAAAGTAAAAAAACTTCTCATGTCAGATTTCTTTTCGTTAGAAAAAAGAGAAGAAAAGCTTAATCGGTAATCATCTTTTCCCGGAAGATGAAAATTACTGTAAGGAAGCCCGTAAATATCGGCGATATTAAAACTTCCGGTTATATTTAAAGGGATATTCCCTATCATAGAATATGAGTTCGTAAAGCTGATCCAGGGATACACTCCCTTAAAGTTTAGGGATACTTTATCAAACTGGTAATTTTCCAGCATTCCCTGATAAGCTTCCATTTTGCCGGAAATTAAGATGTTTTTAAATGTCCCGGAAATGTCTATCCCTCCGCGGAAACTTCCCTGAAAAGGAAAAGCTTTTATTCCCCAAAACCGGTTTACATCTTTCAGGCTTATCCCTTTAATATTTAGATGCAGGTTTATTTTGGAGGCCTGTCCTGAAAGATTAATTGTCCCGCTTAAAACGCCCCACTTTGTTCTCAGATAACTGATGGTTAGAACATTATTTCTGTCAACGGCATAGGCGGACACGGTTTCTTTATCCATACCGGCCGCGGATATCACACCGGGATTAATTTCTATAATTAGGAAACTATTTGTCCGCTTGATAACCCCGCTGATATCAACAGTAAGCTTTTTACTGTTCCAGGTTAAATTGTTAAGGATTATACGGAAAGGATAGATAGAATTGTTTAAAGGGGAATGATTATTGAAACCGGCTGTATTAGAAATATCTTTTTTGCTAAAATAAAACCTTCCGCCGGAATTCTTGTTTGAAGACAGAATTTTGTTTGATGAAAAGGAATATTCCTCCGCGGGAAGAAGAAAGGCGGCCGCTCCAAATAAAACAACAGGTATTGTTTTCACCAATTGCCGGAACAACTTAAGAAAAACCTGTCTGTTTTTCTTAAGTGAGTGTTTTAAAAAAGGCATTATCCCGATTAAGGACGAGAACAGATCGTTTGTCATTCAAAATTAAGAGTCCCGTTCTTGGATTTTTTAACTTTTATGACTGCCGGCTTATTCTTGTCAGGGTTTTCTTCTATTCTTTGTTTAAACTTTCCGGATATTATCTCTTCAGCTAAGGGATCTTCTAAGAAACGCTGGATTACCCGTCTTAAAGGCCTTGCCCCAAATACAGGGTCAAACCCTTTTTCTACAAAAAACTCTTCCGCGCCTGAAGAAAGTTCTATTACAATATTCTGTTCTTGTATTCTTCTGTTAACATAACCGAGTTCAATGTTTACGATTTTCTTTAAGTCTTCTTTGGAAAGAGGCCTAAACACAATAGTTTCATCAAGGCGGTTAATGAATTCCGGCTTAAATGTGCGTTTTATTTCCTCTAAAAGTCTTTGTTTAATTTCTTCATAATTGGTTTCATCTTTGGCTTTTGAAAAACCCAACGACCCCTTTTTTTTCAGGATCTCAATTCCGATGTTAGAAGTCATAATTAATATAACATTGCGGAAATCCACCTTACGGCCGAAACTGTCGGTAAGCCGGCCTTCTTCCAATATTTGAAGGAGCAGGCTGAAAACATCAGGATGGGCTTTTTCTAATTCATCTAAGAGTACTACCGAATAAGGCCGTCTCCTGACACGCTCGGTTAACTGCCCGCCCTCCTCATATCCGACATATCCCGGAGGAGCCCCGATTAAACGGGAAACATTAAACTTTTCCATATATTCTGACATATCTATTTGAATCAAGGCATCTTCATCTCCAAAAATAAATTCTGCCAGAGCTCTTGCTAACAGGGTTTTACCTACGCCGGTAGGGCCCATAAAGACAAAAGACCCTATCGGCCTGCGGGGGTCTTTTATGCCGGAGCGCGAACGCCGCAAAGCTTTAGCAATTGCCCTTATAGCTTCCGACTGCCCGACAACTCTTTCTGAAAGGGCATCTTCCATGCGCAGGAGTTTCTCCGTCTCCTTTTCTTCCAGGCGGAAAAGAGGTATCCCCGTCCACTGAGAAACCAGTTTAGAAATATCTTCAGCGGTAACCTGAGGCATTATTTTATCCCTCTCTTTTGACCATTCTTTACGTTTCTGTTCTAACTGGAACTTTAATTCCCTTTCCTGGTCCCTCAATTTAGCCGCGCTTTCAAAATTCTGCTGGTTAATCAGCGCTTCTTTCTCTTTAGTTATAGTTTTTAGTTGTTTTTCTATATCTTTTATTAACTGGGGAATTGTCAGGACTTGAATCCTGGCTTTAGAACCCGATTCGTCAATTAAATCCACCGCCTTATCCGGCAAAAATCTTCCTGAAAGGTAACGTTCTGACAATTTGGCGGCTGCTTCTAAAGCTAAATCTGTAAATTTAACCCTGTGGTGAGCTTCATACCTGTCACGCAGGCCTTTCAATATTTCAATTGTTTCATCTATCGTGGGAGGTTCAACTATAATAGTCTGGAACCTGCGTTCCAAAGCCGCGTCTTTCTCTATATGTTTGCGGTACTCATCTAAAGTTGTCGCGCCTATACATTGTATTTCTCCTCTGGATAAGGCCGGTTTTAGGATATTGGAAGCATCAATAGCTCCTTCAGCAGCTCCGGCGCCTACTAAAGTATGCAGTTCGTCAATAAAGATGATGACGTCTTTTGACCGCTTTATTTCTTCCATTATGGCCTTGATTCTTTCTTCAAACTGCCCGCGGTATTTTGTTCCGGCAACCATTAAAGCTAAATCTAAAACAATAATACGTTTATTCCTCAATATCTCAGGAACATTTCCGGTAATGATTGACTGGGCTAACCCTTCAACGATTGCGGTTTTTCCCACTCCCGCTTCACCAAGCAAAACCGGGTTATTCTTTGTCCTGCGGGAAAGGACCTGAATAATTCTTTCTATCTCTTTGCTCCTTCCTATCACCGGGTCTAAAAGATTCTTTTGGGCCAAAGAGGTCAAGTCTCTTCCGAATGAATCTAATGCCGGAGTTTTTTTAGGAGAAGATGATGTGTGCGGCTGGGGAAATGATGCCGGGACATTTCCTCCTAAGAGTTCAATTATGGCTTTCTTGGTAGGATTCAGATTTACTCTGTGATTAAACAACACCTGTGAAGCAATACCTTCGCCTTCCCGTATTAACCCTAAGAGAATATGTTCTGTCCCGATATAATTATGCCCCATATTACGGGCTTCTTCGGCGGAAAGTTCTAAAACTTTTTTGGCTCTGGGAGTGAAGGGAAGGTCTCCTAAAACAGAAGTCGAACCTCCGGGTTTAAGAAGCGATTCAGTATCTCTTTTCAAAGCGTCTAAATCAATATTCAGGTTTTGAAGCACTGCCGCGGCAACTCCTTCATGCTCATATATAAGGGCTAATAAAATATGTTCGGTCCCGATATAATCGTGATTAAACCTGCGGGCTTCTTCTTTGGCTAAAAGCAGGACTTTGCGTGAGCGTTCAGTAAAACGGTTAAACATAAATACTTCTCCTCAATGAGACCACAACTTACAAAACGAAGTGAATGTAAGTTGTAAGCCTAAATTGATCCCGCCGAAGGTTGGGAAATTGTAGTAATAGAATTTCCCAACATCTTCTCTGAGGCGGGATTTCCTTAAATATTTTGTCAATATCATATGAGCTTAAATAGCCGATTATAAAGAAATCTTTTCCAGCCGCTCTCTTAATATCTTAGCCCGGGTATAATCTCTATTCTGATAAGAAAGCTCTTTCTTAACAATTTTTTGGAGATGAGCCGGCTGAATGACTATGAACAAATTGTTAATGACTTCTTTTTCTAAATTAGATATTATACCTAAATCTGAACCTAAACGCAATAAAGAAAGGTAGCCTAAAGTTTCCTGACTGGATATCAAACGGGAACTTTTCAATATCCCTAATGCCCGCCATATTTTGTCTTCTAAAGACAGCTTGTATTTAGCCAGCATATAACCCCGGGCATCTAATTCCTGGTTTTTGAGCTGTTGAATAATACTGGCTAAGTTTTGGATTATCTCTGTCTCGCTCAAACCTAATGTTACCTGGTTAGATACCTGAAAAAAATTTCCTAAAGCCTGTGTGCCTTCGCCGAAAAATCCCCGGGTAGCAAAAGACAGCTTGTTTATGAGTTCTAATACCCGGTTTATCCGTTTAGTCATGACTAATCCGGGAAGGTGGATCATACAGGATGCCCTCATTCCCGTACCGGTATTGGTAGGGCAAGAAGTCAAGTATCCTAAAGACGGGGAAAAAGCAAACTCTATATTTTTTGAAAATTCGTTGTCTATCCGGTTTGCTATTTCCCACGAACTCTGGAGGTCAAATCCTGATTTTATAACCTGTATCCTCAAATGGTCTTCTTCATTTATCATAATCGAGCTGATCTCATCTTTACGCAGGAGAACAGCTTTTCCTTCAGGCGCAGAAATATGTTCCTGGCTGATGAGATGCCTTTCTAAAAGAAACTGTCTGTCAAGCAGGGATATATCAGACATTTTTATAACAACAAAATTCCTCAGAAAATTGCTTTTATTCCGGGCATAATTTACTGATGAAAGGACTTTAGTCCTATCCTGAGAGCTAATCCTACAGGGGAAGATAAACTTTTTTATGTTTCTGGCTATACGAATTCTTGAAGAAAGGACTATGTTCGCGTCAGGCCCTTTTCCTTTAAGCCATTCTCCGGAATTATTTAGAAGGCTTTCTAATATCATTTGTCTTGTTTATTACCTTCTGTTCTTTTTTTTCAAAAGTTTCTTTTCAGTCTCCTTAATCTGGTCACGTATACGGGCAGCTTCTTCATATTCTTCTATCTTTATGGCTCTTTCTAACTGTTTCCGCAATGAATTTAGCTTTTCGGATACAGAAACACCGAATTCTTTCTTTATTTCTTTAGGTAATTTTCCTTTATAGGTTATTGAACCGTGTATTTTGCGCAGGAGAGGGGTAATTTTTTCCCTAAAATCGGAGTAACACTGAAAACAGCCGAATTTCCCTTTCTCTGTAAATTTTTTATAGGTAAGCCCGCAGTTAGAACAGACAATCGGCGAAGATACTTTAGGGCTCAAAGAATCTATGTCAGCCAATCCCGAAAGGAAGTCTGATACACTAAAGGTTTTCTGAAAATCTTCGCTTTTCTTTTTAGCGCATCTTTCGCAGAGATGGATTTCGGTAATATTACCGTCGATTATCTCAGTTAAATGCACTGTAGCAGGATTCTTTCCGCAAATATCACACAACATAATTTTCAGTTCTTTCTTGAATTAGGATTCAGAGTTTATACTTAACTCCGCTTAAACGAGTCGTCTTTCTGAATTCTTCAAGAAGCCTTTTTGTAACCTTGCCGGGAAGCCCTTTTCCGATTATTCTTCCATCAACATTGATCACCGGTATTACTTCCGCGGCTGTCCCTGTTAAAAAACATTCATCGCTGATATATACCTCATGGCGGGTTATTACATGTTCATGATGAGGAATTTTTACCCGCTTAGCAATTTGGAGTATGGTATCGCGGGTTATCCCTCTTAAGCTCCCCATACATTGTGGAGGAGTATATAAATTGCCCTGTTTTACTATAAAGATATTTACCCCGGTGCATTCGGCAACATAACCTAAAGAATCAAGCATTATAGCTTCCGGAAAGCCGGCATTAGAAGCTTCTATTTTAGCTAAAATATTGTTCAGGTAATTGAGAGACTTTATTTGGGGATTTACAGCTTCAGGAAAATTTCTTACCGTTGGAACTGTAATAATTCTTAATCCTTTCTCGTAGTACTCCCTGGGATAGAGAGAGATTTTATCGGTAATAATAATAAAGGCCGCGTTTCCCGTGCATTTTTTAGGGTCAAGTCCTAAATCCCCTTCTCCGCGGGTAATCACAATCCGAATATAAGCGTCTTTCAGCCTGTTGGCTTTCAGGGTTTTGATAATCTCCTTCTCGAGAGAAGGCTGAGTTAAAGGCATCTTTAGCATTATTGAATGGGCAGACTCAAAAAGACGGGCTATGTGTTCTTTAAGCTTAAATACCGAACAGTTATATGACCGGATCCCTTCAAAGACACCGTCACCGTATAACAGCCCGTGATCAAATACAGAGATTTTAGCATTGGATTTATCAAACAACTTTCCGTTAATATTTACTTTCATTTTTCGATCCTCCTTTTCTAACCGCGATTTTCTAACTATTATCTAACTATTATAATTAATGAACTACCTCGCAGCAAGCTACGAGGTATCAAAAACTTTTCCAAAAAAGGAAACGCAGCAAGCTGCGGGGAATTAAACCCTAGATCCTTCGACTCCCTTCGACCGCTCAGGATCAATCCGGCTATAGACTTTTTCTTCGAAAAAGTCTAAGTCTCATTGATTAAATCCGCCGGTTAACCAGTTAGCCGGTAAACCTAAAAACAGTATAATATCTAACTGGCAAACAGATAAACCAAAGTGCCTGCTAATTTATTAGTTTCCCGTTTTTAATATTTAACACTCTTTGGGCATTTTTTGCAAGCTCTAAATTATGAGTCACTAAAATAATTGTCGTATTGTCCCGGATATGTATTTCATTCAGCAAATCCTTAATTCTCTCAGCCGATTTAGAATCGAGGTTACCTGTCGGTTCATCACAAAGAAGTATCTCCGGCCTGTTTATTAACGCCCGGGCAATAGCCGTTCTCTGTTGTTCTCCGCCTGAAAGGTTCTGAGGCATAAACCGGCTTCTTTTTAATAAATCAAGCCTGTCTAAAAGGTTATCCGCTTTCCTTAAGGCGGATGAGAAAGAATCCCCGGATATTAAGGCGGGTAAAATAACATTTTCTATAACGCTTAGTTCGTTAATCAAGCGGTAAAACTGGAATACAAATCCTATCCTGCGGTTGCGCAGATAGGCTGAATCCGCGGAAGTTAAAGAAGACAAGTCTTTGCCGGCAATTAAAACTCTACCTTTTGTCGGGGAGTCCAATCCTCCTATAATGTGAAGGAGAGTTGATTTTCCGGAACCGGAAGGCCCGGCAACTGCTATAAATTCACTCTTTGAAACGGCTAAATTTATCCTGTTTAAAGCTATGACTTTTTGTCCTAAACCTAAGTAAACTTTAGTTAAATTTTCTATTTCTATAAAACTATTCATAACGAAGCGCGTCTGATTCCCGTATTCTTGATGCTTTTATCCCCGGGAAAAGGCTGAAAAGAATACTCATTATTAAAGCTATAACACAAATCCACGTTACATCTCTGTAATTTAACAAAATCGGCAAATAGTTAATGTAGTATATTTCAGAAGGTATTTTTATAAAGTGGTATCTCTTTAAAAGAAGGGAGAGGATGATTCCTCCTGAACTGCCCAAAAATATACCAATACTTCCTAATAAGACTCCTTGCAGAGAAAAAATCAGGTATATGCTTTGCTTTGTCATTCCCAGGGATTTCAGTATGCCGATATCTTTTATTTTTTCAACCACCCGGACGGTCTGGGTAGAAAAAATATTGAACGATGCCACTAAAATTATCAGGCTTAATATCAAAAACATCACAAATTTTTCCAGTTTAAGCGCGGAAAACAGAATCCGGTTCATCTCATCCCAGGTTTGTATACTGATAATTTTATCGGGAAACATACTGATAATCTCAGCCTTTATCTTTTGTGAAGAATAGACATCTTGTAACCTTATGCCTATGTCAGGGTTCTGCTTTGTCTTAGAAAGGAAAGTCTCTGCTCCCGGGTATCCCGATAAGATAAACCCGCTGTCAATATCATAAATACCAAAACTGAATATCCCGCTGATTTTAAACTTTTCGGGTTTAAAGTCTTCAGGGTTAAATATTTTTAAAGATTGACCGGCCTTTACTCCTAAGTTTTGAGCTAAAATATTACCTAAGACAACACCTTCAAAGTTTCCTTCGAGCAGGTGTTTTTTCCAAACAGCCCTTTCTTGAGTATTGAAATCTATATTCTCAAATACCGCGGGAAGGATGATATCTTTGCTTTTTACAGCAGTCTGGGTGCGGGCAAAGAGAACAGCGTTTTTAACTCCGGTTATTCTTCTGATGGCTTTTAAATCTCTTTTTGTAAGGTTATCCCCTTCCGCGATGATATGAAAATTGAAGCCGGTAAGTTTTTCAGTCAAGTTGGAATCAAACCCGTTCATAACAGCTAAGACAACAATTAAAGCGCAGACCCCTAAGGCGATTCCCAAATAACTGATGGCGCTGATAAATGAGATATGCTTGACGCGGTTTTTGAATATATACTTAAAAGCAAGCCAAAGTTCTATCTTCATAACTGTGTTTTTTAATCTTTAGAAGGTAAAAGCTCAAAGTTAGGCGCCAGCCGGCCTAAGCAAAGGAAAGAGTATAACTTCCTTAATAGAAGATTTATTGAGAAGAATCATTGTAAGCCTGTCAATCCCGATTCCTAACCCTGTTGCCGGAGGCATCCCGTATTCCAGAGCTTCAATAAAATCATCGTCTATTCTTTTATCAGATTCATCATCAGTTTTCCCCTGCTGGATTAGGCGTTTTTTCTGTTCAATCGGATCGTTTAATTCCGAATAGGCATTTGCCACTTCCATTCCGGAAATAAACAGTTCAAAACGTTCAGCGATATAAGGGTTATCTTTTTTCGCTTTTGCCAAAGGCGACATCCAGGTATAGAAATCAGTAACAAAAACAGGCTCTTTTCCGTAATACTTTTCTTCAACCAGATCCTCTATCAGATTTATTATCTGCGACCGGCTGAGGTTTATTTTATCATTTAGGTTTAACCTCCGAGCCATTTTTTCAACAAAAACTTTCTGAGGATCGCTGTATTTAATTCCGAAATCATCTCTCAGTTTATCCGCTAAAGAGAGTTTCTTAAAAGGTTTTGAAAAATCAATCTCATTGCCTTGATAGTTAATTATTCCTGTTCCGGCTACTTCCTTAGCCAGCATTTTCAGGAGGCTTTCAGTCAGGTCTATCATGTAGCTGTAGTCATTATAAGCCGAGTAAACTTCCAGCATGGTAAACTCGGGGTTATGTTTTACAGACAAGCCCTCATTGCGAAATGACCGGTTGATTTCGTAAATCCGGTCAAATCCTCCTACCAGAATTTTTTTTAAGTAAAGTTCAGGGGCAATTCTCAAATAGATATCAAGGTTTAAAGCGTTATGCCGGGTTTTAAACGGCCTGCCCGCGGCTCCGCCGGGGATTAAATGAAGCATTGGAGTTTCTACTTCAATGAATTTCCGCGAATCTAAAAAACTCCTGATAAGCCGGACAATCTTTGCCCGTTTAACAAAAGTGTCAACAGAGTCGTCATTTGTTATTAAATCCAGGTATCGTTTACGGAAACGCAGTTCAACATCTTTTAACCCGTGCCATTTCTCAGGCAGGTTATGAAAGGACTTTGATAAAACAGCAAAATCTTTAACCGCTATTGTGATTTCTTCGGTCCGGGTTTTAAACAGGCTTCCGCTCAAGCCGATAATGTCTCCGATATCCGTTTCCTTAAAAAGGCTGAATTTGTCTTCCCCGACTAAATCTTTCCTTAAATAAGCCTGTATTTTCCCTGAAGAATCCTTTATATCAAAGAAAACACTTTTGCCGTGCTCGCGTTTAGTTATAACTCTTCCGGCAGAAGAAACCTCCTTATTTTCAGAGAATTCCTGCTTAATATCCGATATAGGCCCCTGTTTAAGGAACCTGTTTGTTAGATAAGGGCTTCCTGAAAGATTCTCTATGTTTTTAAGCTTTTCTAAGCGTTCCTGCATAGGGGGATTATATATAAGAACTCCTATTCTGTCAAATGGTTTAGCCAGTGGGTATTTAGCCAGTGGGTATTTTTAGTATTAAATACTTGAAATGCCTTTTATAAATCGCGCAAGCGGCTGGCATTCTATATGATCTGCTAAAAATGTTTTTTATCAGATAAATTTATCAGAACGGATTTTTTTATTTCAGGTGAGAAAATCTTTGAAAACAAAAATAGTCCTTTTGCTAAACTTTTATTCGCCTTTGAAGATAACTTTACCTCCATAGGAAAAAGCTTACTATTATGTTCTATAATAAACATCTTCTCCATTCCATAAGATGTTCTCCACCAAAAAATTCTCGGGATTCCTCCTATATTGTAAAAATTTCTTATAATCTCTCCTGCTACAACCGTCTCAAATAGTTGTCCTGCTCCATAGCCTTTAAATACTTGATCTATGTGTGAAAGCCCCTGAAGATAACATAGAAACCCAGTATCCAAAAAATATATCTTTGGGCTCTTTATTATGCGTTTGCCTCTGTTTTTATAAAAAGGCTTTATAAGAACTATCTGGCTGCATACCTCAAGTACTGAAACCCATGATTTTATTGTATTTACGGCAACACCTAAATCCCGTGAGGCGAAAAACGTTTCTTGTATTCTTGTTGTCTTGAGCTCTTGAGCACATGTTTTTGTAAACTTTTTTCTGTCTTACTGTTTTCAAAGAGAGCGTAATCCAAAAATAGCAGTTCCTACTCTGACAATATTCGCTCCTTCTTCTATTGCAATTTTATATGAAGAACTCATTCCCATAGACAGATACCGCCAGGATGTTTTATTGGAATATTTATTTTTTATTCCATCAAAAATATGTTTTGCTTTACGAAAATAAGGCCTTAACTCTTCCGAATCAGATAGAAACGGGCCCATTGTCATTAATCCCGCTATCTCTATATTCCTAAGGTTATGGCAGCTTTTTACCAATTCTTCCGTTCTTTCCGGCAGGATTCCGGATTTATTAGGTTCAGAAGCGATATTAACCTCAATTAACAGAGACATAACTTTATTTATTTTTGAACATTCTTTGTCAATAGATTCTGCTAACTCTAAAGAATCCAGGGTTTCTATCATATCAAATATTTTAACCGCCTTCTTCACTTTGTTTTTCTGCAGATGCCCGATAAGATGCCATTCAGCTTTCCTGCCGATAAGTTCAAATTTTGATTCGGCTTCTTTTATATAATTCTCGCCGATTACTTTTATCCCCGCGGATAAGGCCTGAATTACTTCATCAGCTGTCCTGTTCTTTGCCGCCGCGGAAAGGGTGACATTTTCCGGGATTTCTTTCAATATTTTCCGGACATTTTTTTCAATCATTTTCTTTGTTTAATACAGCTTCTCGTATTTTCCTTTATCAACTTTTTTTAACTTGTGGAACCCTTTTTCTTTTGCTCTCCGGTCTAATCCGGTTTTGGACTCTCCCAATGAGATATGCGAAATAACTCTTTTTACCAAATTACCGCACTTGGGACAGAAGTTTAAAGGTTTATCAGAAATTCTCTGGAGTATTTCAACTCCTTTCCGGCAGGAATCACAACTTTTGCTGATATCTTTAGGTTTATAAACGTATATAGGCATAAGTTTTCTAATAAGGACATCCGCTATTTCAAATAAATAGGAGCTGTCCCTATTCGGCGCTCTCTCGCTTCTCGTCACCTTATTACCTTAATTGATTTAAAGTAATGCGCCCGGGGTGACTCGCCCACTTCGGCTCGCGGAGCTCGCCTGCGTAGGCTCCCCTCGTTCGCTGTCAGCCGGTCTTCGACTTACGGCTTTTTCCTCCTAACGTCGGCGCTCTCTCGCTTCTCGTCACCTTATTACCTTAATTGATTTAAAGTAATGCGCCCGGGGTGACTCGAACACCCAACCCCTTGGTTCGTAGCCAAGTACTCTA
>Ga0164318_10000651_pt1 | contig 27782 bp, 25 predicted proteins | sample GuaBasSedimGuay9_FD_113734 | JGI IMG/M metagenome (GOLD analysis project Ga0164318, IMG submission 113734) | Subseafloor sediment microbial communities from Guaymas Basin, Gulf of California, Mexico - Guay9, Core 4571-4, 0-3 cm | ecosystem: Environmental > Aquatic > Marine > Hydrothermal vents...
ATCACAAGGTATTTTGACTATGGCACATGAGAATAGGGTCGAACGTATAATAGACACTGGTAAGATGTGGAGTGGGGTCTTAATCAGCCAACTGATAGCGGTGTTACGTGGTATCATCATACCCAGGTTACTGTCGCCGATTGATTATGGCATTATTGGCGCCCTTTCACTACCAGTCAATTATTCCCAATACCTTGACCTTGGTTTTCACCGAACAATGAAACGAGAGATTCCAAGATTAGCAGGAAAGGGAGATGAGGAGGGAATTGAGAGAGTCAAGGGCGGAACAATGCGTGTAAATATTTTTACTGTAATAATATACTCTATTGCACTCCTCTTTTATGGAATACTCTTTGTAAGGAATAGGGTGGTTCTACTGGGCTTGGTTGCTATTATTATCTTCATATTATTCTCAAGATTTCAGCAATTTTTAAGGACAATATTTGAGTCACGACAGCGATTTGGAGTAGTTAGTTTCTCCAATATACTCTTCGCAATATTAACCCTAATAATATTAATCCCGCTTGTTTACCTAAAGGGGCTGATAGGGTATTTTATAGGCATAGTATTCTGTGGTATCATTGTTTTTCTATATCTATTTCTAAAACGGGAAGAGAGAATCCCTCTTGGGTCCGATTGGTCAACGATAAAATCACTATCAAAGATAGGTATTCCAATGTTTTTGATGGGTATAGGTGGCACTTTACTCACCACAATTGATAGAATTATGGTTATAAAGTTTTTGTCTAGGGCAGACCTTGGCTTTTATACAATGGCGGGAACCGTAGCACTATTCCTTATTTCTCTACCTGCGAATGTATCAAAGGTTATAGGTCCGACAATTTTTGAGACATGGGGGCGTTATGAAGACATAAACAGGTTAAAGTTATTCGCTCTTAAACCAATTTCCAGTATAACTGTCATTACCGGTTTAACCATATCAACTACCATACTTTTGATGCCTATAATCTTTCAGGTATTACTACCCAGATATATGCCTGCGGTTTACCCATGCGCTATTCTACTACTGGGTGTCTATATTCGCTCTACAGGTGTTGGAATAGGGGAGGTTCTCATTGCATTAAATAAACAGATGAAGATGTTTATGTTTCAATCTATATGTCTGGCAATTGCAATGGGTCTTATTTACTACTTTATCCACAATGAATGGGGACTCATAGGTGTTGCACTGGGTGAGGTAATAACACTATTTATATATTATGTTATATTGTTTTCATACACAGGATGTTTACTGAACTTCAACTGGGAGGATATACTGTGGCTTATATTTGATACACTTCTGCCTCTTTCTGTTTTCGCAATTGCTACATATTATATAATGAACAATATACTTTCTCCTCCTTATGTAGATATACAGGGATTCCACCCACACATCATAGTCGCTCTAAAAAGAATGGGGATATTGATTATCACATCAATTCCATTGTTCGTGTATGCTCAATGGCGCTCCAGATTCTTCACCACTCTATTTGCGGGTCTTAAAACAATTTTAAAAAGGAGATAACGATGCGCCTTCTCGCTTTGTTATACAACAATAAAGAGAAGGTAGAAAAAGTAGGTCAAAACACAGAAATTACCAGAGTATATTTTGATACCCTTGAAGAAAAACATTCCTACAGGGATTATATAGGCATTGAAGACATCTATGAAAGCCATATACAAACCAACAAACTACTAAAGAAGGCGTTGACTAACAATAAAAAACCATTCAATAGAGTGTCTGATGCCATATGTTCACTTGTTTATATAGAGTTATTCTTCAACCTATGGAGGTCTATGTATATCAGTAAAATCATCTCAAACATAATTGAGAAATATAAACCTGACAGGATATACATATCAGAGAAATTACCTGTGTATTTTCACCACATTATTACGAACAGATTTAAGGGGCGAGTTGATGGAGGTAGGAGATACAGACCAATGAGGTGGTTCGTATATGGATGTTTGTCCGCTTTATACATAAGTATTAAATTGCTACTTGGAAAAATGACCCGCTTTACCAGCAGAAGAGGTATTGTGAGTAGAGCACCGCTATTCATAGTTCAATTTGGAAGAACAGACATAGATGCATTATTACCTGTAATGAGATACTTCAGAGACATAGGATATGATTACAATGTTATTTCAACATCAGAAAAAGCGATAGAGAGGTTAGATGAGGAGGGTTTCAGGACATTGTATAAAGATTTCTTGCACTCTTCTTATGACATCCTATTTACATTGCTAACATATATATCAGTATGGTTTAGGTTTATTCCCTACATAAGAAAAAACTTCAAAAGGGCAGGAATTGAACATACACTTACAAAGTATCTGATATACAACAAGTCAATCAAACCAGGCTCAATCTTTCAACTTATTCTGACTCTTAAGACCTATGAGAGAATCTTTAGAAGAAATAAGCCATCAGTCGTAGTCGTTGCTGATGACCTACACTCCAATGGCAGGTCAGCATGCATTATAGCAAGGAGATGTGGTGTGCCATCCTTCTGCCTTCAGAATGGACCCATAAGTGTAGATGACTTTGGTTTTAGACCTATATTCGCAGATAGATTCATCGCTTGGGGGGAGGAGACCAGAAGGTGGCTCATCTCTCATGGTGAAGATGAAAGTCGGGTGATTGTCTGCGGTTCACCTCGGTATGATGCACTGAAACAGATAATAGATTCATCTCAAGAAGGAGGAGAGAAATGCATCTTATATGCTAACAGCATGTTTGAGGATAGGGAGGTTAGCGAGAGATTAGAAGGTATAATACAGCTAAGTAAGAGGATAAAACACCGTCTGATTATAGCCCCTCACCCATCTATGCCACCGGAATATTTTATACACAAGGTTATGAACAAGGGTGTTGAATATCAGGTCTTAAAAGGGGGCTTGATGAATGCCATAAGGAAGGCGGTGGTGGTTATCATAGGCAATAGTGGTGCGGGGATAGAGGCAATCATCAGCGGTAAGGATTTGATTGTCTATAATCCGGGTAGAATTGACAGTTTCATTCCCTATTCAAGATATGGCGCTGCAGTGGAGGTATATGACACAACTGATCTGGTAAAAGCGACCGAGGAGATATTAAATGGTAATATTAAATTAGAGGAGGGTAGAGCAAGGTTCATTGATGATTACCTAATGGGTCTTGAAGGAAGGTCTGTGGAGAGAATAGTAAGAATAATAGAGGGTATTTAGATAGAGCAATGGACATAGGGGTAGCAATCGTTACATATCAATCTGATAACACCATTGAAGCGTGCCTTGAATCGGTTTATAGAGAATTTCCGAATGCTTCCGTGTGTGTATTAGAGAATGCCTCTGGCGACAGAACGCCTAAAATAATTGAGGAGAGGTTTAAAAGGACAAAGGTAATCGTAAGCGATAGAAACTTAGGATTTGCAAAGGGTATGAACAGGGCTGTCTCTGAGATAGAGTCAGAATACATAATGGTTCTCAACCCTGACTGCTTTCTGATGCCAGGTTTCGCTGTCTGCCTTGAAAAGACGGTCAAGGAAAATCCCAATGTTGCAATCTATGCACCTCTGATAACGAATGTTGACGGCATTGAATCAACACACTGCAGGCGAAGGTTTCCAACCCCACTGATTATCGCACTGGAAACACTCGGTGTCTCAAGGCGATTGAAGAATACCGGTGTTATGAGAAGATACCTTATGACAGATGAGCCCCCCACCAAACAGCATATTGAAGTATGCACAGGCGCCTGCTTTATTATGAGAAAGAATCTTTACGATGATATTGGTGGTTTTGATGAGGACTTCTTTCTTCTTGGGGAGGATGTTGAACTGTGTTTTAGAATATCGCAGAAAGGGCATAGGATATTATTTGTGCCGGATATGAGAGCCACACATATTGAGGGTGAGAGCAGGAAGAAGGTTCCCTATCTGGTTTTCAGGGCAGGGGTGGATTCCATGGTCAATCTACTAAAGAAGATGGGTATGGGTGGTTTCTCTGCCGTGGTATATTTGCTTGGGGTAATCTCCAAAATTGTCTTCAGGGTTAAGAGAGGATTTACGGGTTAGAGATGATAGACACATTTAAGATGCAGAATTTTCTTGGTTCTCTGGCTGAGATACTGAAGAACGAGAGATTACTCAGGGTATTGATTGTATTAATTATCACAGTAGTGCTTGTCTATGCGATTTTATATAAGCATATTGATAGCAGTAAGATAATCAAGGTGCTTGTGATATCCGCAATTCTAATAACCTCACTCAGAAACCCATTCATTCTTGTTCTTTTATTAATCCTTACGGAATTGAATCCTGTTATATTTGATAGGTTTGCTGTTAATGTTCCCTTTATTGGTCCTTGTGCTCCACGAAGGATTCTTGGTTTTATTGCGGTAATTGTCCTCTTTATAAATCACGCCATAATAAAAAAGAAATTTCAATTTGTATCTCCATGGATATGGACAATCTTTCTCTTTATATTAACTGCGTTCACAATATCAAATATTAATGCTCCATATCCGAATTTTACAAAGATAGATATGATGAAGTGGTTTCAATTCATGGTTTTCACATTTCTACTAATCAATATCGCCGACTCTGTCAAAAAGATAAACTACATTTTTGAAGTTTATGTCATAACTACAGCTGTTGACATCACTTATATACTATATTCCCAGCAGTTTGAAACGAGATTTGGTGCTTTCGCATTTGACCCAAACTATCTTGCAGCAATAACTTGCATCGCATTTGCATATATATCATCAAGAATGCCTATCATAAAAGATAATCTAAGACGGTTGCTATATGTAATTCTCCTTATCTTTATACCCGCAACAATTATTTTTACACAATCAAGGTCGGGTTTTATAGTTTTATGTTCAATAATATTTTTATATTTAATAAGAGTAAGAAAAAATTGGAAGTATTTATTAATTGTTACTCTCATCATACTTATATTTATGACAACTCTACCAGAAAAATATACTTCCAGGGTCTTAGGTTTTTTCTCAAAGGGCAAAAAAGAGCTAAAAGAAGAGCCGAGATACAAATTAACTATGGTGGCAATAGACATATTCAAGAAGAACCCGTTATTCGGAAGTGGTTCAGGTGCATACTGGTATGAATTCGGGACAAAGTATTGCTATGAAATTTATGGGCAAAAAAAGTTTAAAGCCGTCCACAATGAATATCTGAAACTACTTTCTGAAAATGGTCTGTTTGGGTTCTTAAGCGTGGTAATTCTAATATTTTATTCGTTTTCAAAGATAGTCAAACTATTAAGAAAAATCAAATATGAAGACAATCCTGAGTTCTATCTCTCTCTATACAATGTCTTTGTGCTGTTTGTGGTTTCATACTTTGTTCTTAATCTGCTATTTTCCGGGTTTAATATATTGTTCATTTCCCTGGTCTTTTGTATGGAAAATATATATGAGAATAGAACTTTGAAAAAAGAGAACGAAAATTGAATCAACTATGTCATAAGCACCATTTCCAATTATTAAATATAAGTTTGGACAAATTATAAAAAAGCACTAAAAACAACGCTGTAAATATAAATACAAGAATAAAGATTGTAATTATTTTCACTATCTTTTAGAACTAAAATTAATATAAGATGACCCATAGGCAATCTTAATCAACTGCTCTTCTAATCCCCTTTACTATCATCGCCTCCTCACCCTCAAGTAAGCTCCTCATATCCATTACCACCCACTCGCCCTCTATCCGCCCAATTATCGGGGTATCAGCCAATCTCAATCTGCCTGCAAGCTGGTGAGCATTAATGCCTTCAACCCTTACCTTAACCGCTACACTCTTCAGTGGTATCCCTGGCAAGCTTCCCCCACCAACCTCCGCTATACTATCAACAATCTCACAGATAACGCTCTTCTGACCGATTTTCTTCAATCCCCTCACAACCCTCTGTGCCCGCTTCTTTAATTCTTGTGTGTTCATCTCAATATTTTTTATTACTGGAAGTTCGCTCTCTCTTGACTTAACATACACCTCAAGAACACCCCTCAATGCTATGTATGTCAATTTATCAACCCTCAATGCCCTGAAGAGATGGTTCTTCCTCAACCTCATTACATAATCCCTCCTGCCAAGTATCAAGCCCGCCTGCGGACCACCCAGAAGCTTGTCACCGCTTGACAGAACAAGGTCTGCCCCTAACTGTATCGCCTCCCTCAAGCTCGGAGCCCCATCGGTTATATGCTCTATCAACCTCCCCGAACCCTCATCATATACAAACGGCAGTCCCTTTGAATGCGCCAGTTTGACAATCTCTACGAAATCAGGTGAACTCACCTGACCCTCCACTGTAAAATTACTCCTGTGGCAGACCATAATAAGTGCAGTATTTTCACCTATCGCCCCTCTGTAATCGTCAATTGTGGTCTGATTTATGGAACCAACAACCCTGAGAATCGCACCCGACGACGCTATTACCTCCGGCAACCTGAACGACTCACCCAGTTCTATCAGTTCACCCCTGCTTATTATCACTTCTCTTCCACCTGCTATGGTGTTCAGCGTCAGAAGGAGACCCGCCGCATTGTTATTCACCACAATTCCCGCCTCAGCCCCTGTAAGCTCCTCCAACAATCCCTCTATTATCGTGTCCCGCCTGCCCCTTTCTCCCTCCTTAAGGTCATATTCAAGGGGGATATACGCAGTTGTCGTCTCTTCCAATCTCCTGATGACTTCTTTCGGCAGTGGAGACCTACCAAGATTGGTGTGAATGAGTATGCCAGTAGCGTTTATTACTCTCTTCATATTTAAAAAATGGAGGGAGTGCGTGGGAATCGAACCCACCTGGGACCCTTCTAAAGCCCCACCGTGGATTTGAAGTCCAGAGGGCACACCAGTACCCATCCACTCCCCTATTCTATGCTACTTCAATAACTCTATTATCTTCCTACCAAAATCCTCAGCTACATTTGGTCCGCTCGCCGTCACTATCTTACCATCCACCACCACATCCTCTTTAACATAGGTAACACCATTATCATCAAAAAGTTTCCTCGCATCTGGATGGTCATATACCGTCGCCTTCTTACCAGTGAGCACGCCCGCCTCTGCCAGCACACCTGGAGCCAGGCATATAGAACCGATAACCTTGTTCATCTGACTTGCTTTATCAATGAGTGCAAGCAGGTCTTCGTTATGATAGAGATGCTTTATAGTGCCCGGTCCCCCTACCACTATAACCGCTGAATAACTACTGAGGTCAATCTCCTCTTTAGCAAAACCATACTCTGCTTCAATCTCCAACCCATCAACACCTTTGCATGGACCCGGCATCTCGGAGGCAACTGATATAATGGCTCCCGCTTCTTCCAATAACCTCTTTGGCGTCCTAAACTCAACATCCTTAAAACCATCCTGCGCTACTATCATAAGAATGCTCTGCCCCTCAAGGGGTTTTACCTCAGCAGTGCCAGTGGTCTCTTCCACCGCCTCAAGCTCACCCTCCTGCTTGCCCTTAGAACACATAGGGAGTATGAGTATGGCTATTAAAAATGGCACTAGATACCTCATCACAAATCCCTCCTGTATATACTTACAATACTTATAAATATGATTATAACTACTCTACTCCTGCCTTCTTCTTAAGGAGTTCTACAAATCTATTTGCGAACTCCTGAGTGAAGTTCGGGTGCCTTGCGGTGATTATATTACCATCTACTACTACCGTCGCATCTTCCATCAGTTCCGCCCCTCCCGCTCTCAGTATGCCCCTTTCCTCAGGGTTCTTGGGGTCTATATATACAGTTGCCTTCTTCCCATCCAGAATGCCCGCCTTCGCCAGAATTGCAGGAGCAATGGTCATAGCACCAATGACTTTACCCTTCTCAAACGCCTCTCTTGCAATCCTCATCGCCTCTGGGTTCTTGTAATAGTCATCCTCAACACCCAAGCCCCCCACAAATACAATGCCATCATAGTTTTCCACATTAACCTCGCCAACCGTCAGGTCAGAGTCCACCTCACCTTTCAAAGAACCAACACACTTTCCCTTGATTGTGGATGCTATAACTGTCTTCCCTCCGAGTGATTCCACCATTGCCTTCACAGTAGCCAACTCGCTATCCATGAACTCCTTGTGTGCAATTATAAACAGCACATTCATATCCGTCAGCGGTTTCATCTTTCTCATATAATCACTAATGTCGGGGGTTTCAGTAGTCACCTCTATGGTCTCCTCCTCCGCCTTCTTCTTACAAGATATGGGTAGAAGTAGAAGTAAAACCAAACCAACCAACAATATCCTTCTCATATCGTCCTCCTGATAAGTATCCTTTAGGTAAGTATGTCCCTACTTACCCAAACCCATACAATCCAGTCAGATAACAGAACCCTTAGCCCTGGATATATCATAACCACCAGACCTTATACCCTCTATAATGAGAGTTGTGATTATGGTAAACGCTATTGCAAACACTATTATTCTCAATACTCTCATTAATATATAATATCAAACAAAATCTAATATTTTCAATATTTAGGTAGATAAAAATATAGTTGGATGAGACGACACGAAAGCGTCAATCCCATCCAACCAACTGTGATATATGCCTATTTATAAATATCTCACTTAATCAATGCAGAAATGCTTAACTTATACTCTCTTCCTGGCATCGGATAGTCATATATTATCTGATAACTCTTATCAAGCAGGTTATTTACCGCGATGTTAATACTCACAGGACTTATATTTACACCACCACCTATGTCAATCAAAGTATAAGATGGCATTTTAACGGTTACATAATCTCCCTGCCCGAAATCGTAGTATGTAGCATTCCTCTCATCCGTGAACCTGATATCAAACTCAGCATTCGGAGTGATTATTCCAAATGGCTTCTCCCAAGCAAGTGTAAGTCCGACCTTATTAGCCGGATGATAGTCAAGAACCTTATCATCCTCATCAGTTGTCTTATTATAGGAGTAATCACCTCTGATTGAGAATCCATAGCCAATTTCTCCCTTCGCTGTTAAGTCAATACCATAGCCAGTGCTCTCACCAATGTTATAAGGCGTCCAGCCAACTATCTTGTCATCAACCCTCGTGTAGTAGAAATCTCCATCAATGTCAATCTTCTTCAAATCAATAGTTCCACCAACCTCCCATTCCCATGATTGCTCCGGAACGAGGTCAGGATTTCCACCTCCAAAGTAGGGGTCCTGGGGCCAGTATAGTTCAACCATAGTTGGTGCTCTGAAACCAAGGGAGAAAGACGACCTCACATTTATCATATCTGATGCCTTGATTAAAAATGCCTGCCTTGGTGTTATAGCATAGCCCCATTGCGAATGTTTATCTACTCTAACTCCATTTATGTATGTAAATCGGTCGTATATGAGCATATTCTGCAGGAACAATCCAGTGTTCTGTGTATCCTGAGAACCAATGTCAGTTGATTCAACATCATCTCTCAACAAATCTATACCTGCAATAAGAGTATGAAACTCAGTTGTCTTTATACTTACTTCAGCGCCTCCTGCAAGTGTCTTCAAATCATGGAGTGAATCCACATATTCGCTTCTGTAATGCCTCTCTCTCTTGATTACACTGAAGTTAGACCTTACTGTGGCTCTCTCTCCAAACTCATACTCAACACTGCTACCAAATGATGATATATTGTCATCCTGCCTTGCTGTTTCATCCTCAAACGATTCAGGACCAATAACTCCTAAATTGCTCAACTTTTTAAAGCCAGTTATATCAATCCTGAGTGGGGCAATCGGTCTAAAACCAATGTTTAAGTCCGCCTCATCTGAGTAATAATCCGAGTTCTTTCTGAAACCGTCGCCTTCCTGGTGTTTGATGCCTGTCTTAATACCAATATTGCTTGATGAATAGCACAGATTGCCATCAATGCCCCTGTATCCATAACTACCAGTGGTATATCCACCACCGATGGATGAACCATCCTCTCCTAATACCAGTGGTTTAGTTATAATGTTCACTGTTCCGCCCATACCATTAGAGCCATAAAGAGCACTCAAAGGTCCCTTTATTACCTCTATACGCTCAACACCACCGCTTGGAAGCAAACTCAGGTCCATGAGACCATCGTAAGCAGAGTTTAGAGGAATGCCATTAAACAATATCAATGACTGTGTCGATTCAGAACCTCTAATTGATAGGGTTCTCAGATTTGAACCGCCACCATATGATAATATCTCAATTCCTGCATTCCCCTGAAGCACATCGTGGATGCTATGCAATTCTTCATCAACTTCTATTATATCCACTGAGAATGGCACATCAGAGACATTAACTGGAAGCCGTGTTGCAGTTACTACAATTGGCTCCATTCTGTAATACCTCTCACCTTCGTAATACTCAGTGTCATCCTCAGCAATGGATATACTGCTACTAATCGCAATGAGCGACAACATAGCAATTGTTAATGTTATTGAACCTCTCATCTTTCCTCCTCCTTATTACCTGTTTGTGGTTTAATAACTAATTCACCTCTATACCAGAGAACTTCGGTCTCAATACCGTAAGCCCCTAATATATTCTCTTCAGATAGCACAACCCCTGGCTCTCCATCAGCAATAATCTTACCGTCAGAAATAAGAAAAAGCCGTGGCATATGCCTTGCCGCTAGACCAATATCGTGCATTACAACCACCAGCGTCATATTCCTCTCCCTGCATCTTTTCACTATCAAAGCCATAATCTTCTCTTTACCTGCAATATCAAGATTGGCAGTCGGTTCATCAAGCAATACTATGTCTGTCTCCTGTGCAAGTGTTCTCGCAATGAGTGCCCGCTTTAACTCTCCACCTGATAACTGCCCCACCAATCTGTCCTTAAGATGTGCTATTCCCACATCACTCATCGCTCTTAGGCAAATATCATAGTCGTCCCTGTTGTAAGAGATTGACCTTGAGACCGCATATCTCCCCATCAAAACCACATCCTCCACAGTAAAGTCATCGGGCACCACAGGATTCTGCGGAAGAACCGATACATATTTCGCTACTGAGCGCCTTTTTATATAAAATGGCTCAAATGAAAGCCCGTTTATGGCTATGTTGATGTTGCCCGATACAGGTCTCAGTATTCCCGAAATCAGTCGTAAAAGGGTGGTCTTTCCTGAACCGTTCGGTCCAATCATTCCTACCATCTCCCCATCACCAATGCTGAAACTCACACCCCTTAAGACAACTCGGGTGTTATAGCTGAATTCCACTTCCTCTGCCCTTATCATACCTACCTAATCCCTCCTCCCCTTGGTGAATACATACAGGAAATAGGGTGCACCGAAAAATGCTGTAATAACCCCCACAGGAATAGCAGGGATGGGGAAATAGGTAACAAGAATCCTGCTTATGGTATCAGCGGTGAGAAGCGTTATTCCCCCCACCAGCGCCGAGAAGGGCAGGAGACGCCTTGCCTGTGGACCGATTATGGCTCTTGATGCGTGTGGAACAACGATGCCAATGAATCCGATGAGACCTGTGAGAGAGACCACTGCGCCAGTTGCAAGAGCGGTAAGAGTGAATATATACCTCCTTGAGACCTCCACACTCACACCCAGATACAATGCCTGCTCCTCCCCTCCCGACAGTATGTCAAGTTCCCTGTGCTTAACTATCAACCCAACAAGTGCGGCTATTGCTATTATTCCCACAACAACGATATGTTTTATGGTTATAACGGGGCTTGACAGGTCCCCAAGGAGCCACAGAAGTATCTGATGCTGGTCCCTGAAGGGTGCAATTGCGAGCATAAAGATTATCGCGGCAGAGAGAAATGAACTGACAATAATTCCAGTAATTATTATTGTCTGGGCTCCCCCACTTCTCCGAATCCTTGATATGCGATATACCCCGAATACAGCAAGCACACCCCCTATGAAAGCAAATACCATCTTGCTCGTAAGACCCGGTATGGCTATAACAAGGGATAGAGCAGATGAGAGAGATGCACCAAAGCCAGCACCAGCAGAGAGACCGAGAAGATAGGGGTCAGCAAGCGGATTGTTCAGGGTTATCTGAAGCGTCGCACCGCAGTATGACAGAACAAACCCAGTAATAACTGCAAGTAAGACCCTAATCACCCTGTAGGATAATATCGCATTCTCAAATCCCTCATCACCGCCACCCATAGCACTCATAATCAAGTGGGGCAATCTGTTGATGCTTAAACCTGGTCCAATAGAAATAGCAATTACGACGATAATAATCAAAATTAACCCTGCATTGACAAATAATAACGCTCTTCTTCTTTTCATAACTACTTCACTCATTCAAATAAAGAACCGCCTTTCTAAGGCATTCCATTACTCATATCTATCTCGTATCCCGGGTGAATTGCATTGAAGAGTTCAATCGCCCCATCTGCCAACCTCGGCGATGCTCGGAGAAGAAGGTCAGGATTCAGGTTGGTGATTATATTGCCCTCCCTTACTGCCTCTATCACCTCCCAACCGGTTCTGTTAACTATCTCATCAACTGTTGATGCACTATGTAATACAATAATGTAATCGGGGTCTCTCGCAATCACCAACTCAGGGTCAATCCTTGAGTATTCTCTGGGCAGGTCGTACCCGATGTTTACACCACCTGTGAGTTCTATAACCTCATGGACAAAAGAACCCTCCGCCACTGTCATAAGTGGGTCAGGTGATATCTCAACATAGACCCTTGGGTTTTTCTCATTCCTCGGAATATCACTGAGCGCCTCTTCTATTATGGTGAACTTCTCCTCCATCCCCGCCACAATATCCCTCGCTTTCTCCTCGCTTTGTGTTATCCTTCCTATCAACATTATTGCATTCTCTACATCTTCAATGGTCCTTGAATATATCGCCATAACAGGTATTCCTGTATTCCTAATAGTCCTTGTGAAGTCCTCCTGTTCCAGTCCGGTGGCTATTACCAGGTCGGGCTCAAAAGACAGAATCTTCTCATAAGCGGGGTTAGAGAAACTGCCAACCTTGGGTAAAGACGAGACATCTTCAGGGTAGTCGCACTCTGTTACAACTGCTGAAAGGAGGTCAACTCTGCCAAGTTCTGCTATGGTCTCCGCTGCTTCAGGTGATAGACAGATTATTCTTTGTGGTGGGCGTTTAAGCACAACCTCACAATTAAGGTCATCGGTTATCTTAAGGAATATCTCACCCTCTGGTTCTTTACTTCGTTCTCTGGAGCAAGATATAATGAGAACCAGTGTGAGTAAGATAATTGTTAAGCAAAATATACGGTGTCTAAACAAATCTCGGAGCATCCTCTCCCTCGAAGGATTGACTCCGTCAGATGTCCTGTCGGTCGGTCTCCTGGCTTCTGGGGCTACCTACTCTCTTCGCCTTCCCAGCAGATACTGCCAGTGGCACACTTGAAGATTTCGCTCCCCATTACAGTGGCGGGGCCGCAGCGGATTCTCACCGCTTTCCCATATTCCGCAGAACAAATGGCGGAATTATTTAGATAAAATATTACAAATAATACTACTCAAGTCAAGTAAAAATTTTTCCCTATCTTAACACCAGTGCCCTTTTTGACGATACCTCCCCATCAACATTAACGACCTTGATTGTATATATACCTGATGAGAGACCTGAGACATTTAATCTAATATCTGCTTCGCTCTCTGTTATATCACTTATCTCCTCACTCAATATGCATCTCCCCGATATATCATACATATAAATCTCTACTGCGGTTCTATCCGGTGATGATAGAGAAATATTGAGTTCATCACTGCAGGGGTTGGGGTAGAGACGCACAATGCCGAAGCTTGCGGGGCTTCCCGTCTCCACCGTGGTGGTGCCAAGGGTCTCTCCGCTATCACCTCCCATCACCGCCTCAAGTTTGTATTCATACCGTGTGTTCTCGGCAACACCTGTGTCGGTATATGAATAGGGGTTGGTGCCTGTTATGAGTGTGTTGTTGACCTTCTGCCAGTCAGGAAGGTTATCTCTTTGTAAGGGAGAATTATAATTCTCCCTTACGGATGCCTTCCCCACATCTATGGGTCGTATCCGCAATTTATGAATTGCCCCCCCTTGTAATTCACGCCTGTATAGGTTGAAGCCGAGAATATTGTCGCCCTCATCGGTTGATATGCTCCACCTCAGTAATACAACATTGTTGCCTTTGACTCCTGCTGAGAATGATACCAGGTCTATTCCTTGATAAGGACCTTCAAACCAGGCATACTTCAGGTCGTGGTTAGTATAGTAGTCATAATAAGATATATGTGGATACCCGCCCGAGTCAAGGGCGATGGAGGTATACAAACCCACATCTCCCTCCTCATCCACCGTCTCTATATGCCATTCTGAGCCATCAAAGCGGGCATACTTGAGGTCGTAGTTGTTGTAGTCCATATATGATATGTGAGGATAATCGTCTGAGTCCATGGCGATAGAAGTCCACTTGCCAACCCAACCACCTGATTCCACTACCTCTATCTGCCATTCTGAGCCATCAAAGCGGGCATACTTGAGGTCAAATTCAGTTACGTCATGATAATACGATATATGGGGATGGTCATTTGAGTCAATGGCAATAGAAGAATACCTGCCTACATATTCCTCTGAGTCCACCTTCTCTATATGCCATTCTGAACCATCAAATCGGGCATACTTGAGGTCACGGTCCATATAGTAGTTGTAATTATGCATATAGGTATTATATTCTGAATACAGGGCGCCGCTTTCATCACAATAAGATATATGGGGTCTATCATTTGAGTCCAGAGCGATGGAGGTGTAATAGCCAACATCTCCAGCCGTGTCAACCGTCTCTATATGCCACTCCGAACCATCAAATCTGGCATACCTGAGGTTGTATATACCGTAGGGGAGTGTGCTAATTGCATACGATATGTGGGGATAATCATCTGAATCTAGATCAATGGATGTGTACATACCTGCACTCCCCTCTGAATCCAATATCTCTATCTCCCAATCACTGCCGGTCCACCTTGCATATTTGAGGTTATCATTACTCAAATCAAAATAAGAGATATGAGGGTAATCATTACTATCAAGTGCTATTGAGGTATAAAAACCATTATAACCAGAATCGTCAACTGTACTTATCTCCCAATCACTGCCATTATACCTTGCATATTTGAGGTGACGATTTGTCCCGTCATAATAAGAGATATGAGGATAGTTATTGCTGTCAATGGCTATTGAGGTCCACCTGCCCACATCTCCCTCCGAGTCCACCGTCTCTATATGCCAATCGCCTGGAAGGACTACACTTACCCACGCCAGTAAAACCAATATTACCATATTAAAAAACTTCTTCATGATACTGCCTCCTATCACCAGGATATCTAATTAAATAATACTATTCATAAATAAAAATAGCACCCCTCACAACTGGGTGCCCTTCCTATATTAAATAATTCATCTCTTTGCCCCCAAACTACCACTTGTATTATACCCCTGTAATTATGTCCTGTCAATATTGCTAATTCATTTTAGTGAATATCAAAGCAAGCCGATATACCTGCGTCTCAAATCCAGTATTGATGTGAAGGCGGAGAGAATCTCATCTAATGACAGATTTGACTCGCCCCTCTGCCTGTTAACAAAATATGTAGGTATCTCACCTATCTTGAAGCCCTTGCTGAATATATCCATCGCCACCTCTGATAATACCACATAGCCAGCCCTCACAACCCTGTCAAAGTCAACCGCCTCAAGCACCTCCCGCTTGTATGCCCTGTAGCCATTTGTATAATCAGTGATGGGTATTCCGAGCATAAAGCGGGCATACAGATTGGCAATCTTTGAGAATATACGCCTTGTGATACCCCACTTCTTTATCCTGCTTGAAGATAAATAGCGTGAGCCCACAACCATATCATACTCACCAAGCGCCTCAATGAGTAAGGGTAGCTCAGCTGGGTTGTGCGAGAAGTCAGCATCCATCTCTATTATTATGTCAGCACCCTCATCAAGCGCCCTCTTCATACCCTCTATGCTCGCCGAGCCCCTTCCGCCCTTCCCCTCCCTCACCACCAGGTCAATGCAGGCGTCTTTCTTCATAACACCCCTGACCACATCGGCGGTGCCGTCGGGCGAATTATCATCCACGACAATTATAGATGCTAATGGAACATAGAACCTTATGCTACTAATTAGTTGAGCAATGTTCTCCGCCTCGTTGAAACAGGGTATGATAATACATATCCGTCTCTCCTGTTCTATGATCCCTTCAGCCATTAAAACACCCTAAACAATACCTATAAATCTATCTGAGACCCTTTAACTTGAAGAAGTCGTGAATGCATTCCGCAATATATTCAAGGTCGCCCTTATCAATATTCTGGTGTATGCCCACATAGAAGCCCTTCCTGCCTATCCACTCTGCATTTGGAAAACTGCCATACTCATAGCCAAGAAACCGATATGCGGGGTGCTGGGTCGGAATTGAGCCAAAGGTGGGTCTGGTCTCCACCCCCCTCTCCTCCAGATAGTTGACAATATCGGCTCTCTCAATTGGCACATCCTCTCTAATTACCATTGGCATACACAGGGGGCTTATGAACTCATGCGCCTCCTGCCTCATCATAACCATATACTCACCGAGGTCCTCAAGAATACCTGATAGGTAAGTTAGATTCTCATTCCTCTTTGTGATAACCTCTTCAATCTTCTCCATCTGCTCAATGCCTAAAGCCGCCTCAATCTCGTTCATCTTGGCGGAGTAGCCAATGCGGAGGAAGTAGAACCTCTTGTCTTCCATGTCGCCGTCCTCCACATCAAATCTGTATGGGCACTCACCCGAATCCACATTCAACTGGCATACTTTGCAGGCACAGGCACGCCCGTGAGACCTCAAAGACCTCAAGATTCCGTCATACCTATTATCACCGGTAATTATTGCTCCACCCTCTCCAGTTGTAATAATATGAGCAACATAGAAACTGAATGTTCCAAAAATACCGAATGTTCCTAAAAGTTCGCCTTTGTATCTGGAGCCGAGCGCCTCACATGCATCTTCCACTACGAACAAATCATTCTCCTCAGCAATATCAAGCACCCTCTTCATATCCACCGGCTTACCAAAGAGATGGGTAGGTATAAGAACCCGAGTTCTATTGGTTATTTTTTCCTCAATCAAGTCAGGGTCAATGTTGAATGTCTTTCGGTCAACATCCACAAAGACCGGTTTCAGATGCGCGTGGATTGCGGAGTTTGCGACGGAGATGAAGTTGAGAGCGGGCATTATGACCTCATCGCCCTCATTAACCCCGTCTTCTTTAAGTGCTGATAAAGCAATTGTATCTGCATCAGTGCCTGAGGAAACAGCGACTGCGCACTTCACGCCGTGGAACTCCTCCAGAAGCTCCTCAAAGCGCCTGACATACCTGCCTGATGATATCCTATTTCTTAGAAATGCGTCTTCTACAAGCTCCCGCGCCCTCTCTCCTATATTGACCGTCCCTATGGTGATTCTCTTCTTCTTACTCGTTTTCATTTTGAATTGCCAACTGCTTATAATATAATCTAAACACTGTATTTTCAACAGAGGTTAACATATTTCAAAGATGGGAGATGTTTACATAGGTTTTGGCTCAAACCGGGACGACCACCTTGATAACCTGATGGAAGCGCTTAAACACCTGGGGAATTTCAACCTCATAATTGACAGGTGTTCATCGGTGTATGCGACTGAGGGAGTTGATTCTGGGAAGGGTATGCCCGAGTTCTACAACATGGTGGCTTCGTTTGAGACCACACTGGGACCCAAAGAGGTTCTGTCAAGATGTCAGTATGTGGAGAAACTGATGGGAAAAGACCTCACACCACTCGTTGCCAGAAAAATTGACCTTGACCTCTTATATTACGGCAACCTAATTATCTGTGAAGACAACCTTATACTTCCACACCCTTTGGCGCATAGAAGGAGATTTGTGGTAATTCCGATGGTTGAGATAGCTCCTGACTTCGTGCACCCGGTAATGGGGCTAACCATGTCGCAACTCAATGAGAAATTACCTGAAGAGATAGGGTATGTCAACAAGGTCAAAGAAATTATGTAATTAACCCCCAATATTTTACAATATAATATTCTTCTACTGACTATGAATGAGAAGATAACTATAGGAAAGATACAAGCGAAGAAGGGAAAGGAGCCGATTGTCGCCATAACCGCCTACGATGCTCCAACAGGAGCTATTGTGGACGAAGCGGGTGTGGATTTGATATTGGTGGGGGATTCAGCGGGTATGGTGGTTCTGGGGTATGAGACAACCCTTCCTGTTGAACTCAATACTATGCTCACCTTTTCACAGGCAGTGGCGAGAGGGGTAAAGAAGGCGCACATATGTTTTGACATGCCCTTCATGACCTACCATATAAGCATTGAGGATGGCTTGAGAAATTGTGGAAGGGCGATTAAGGAGGGTTGTGCTGAGTCGGTCAAGATTGAGGGTGCAAGAGTTGAACTTGTGAGAGCACTTGTTGAATGTGGGATTCCCGTTCTGGGTCATCTGGGCTTTACTCCACAGTCAATACACCAGTTAGGTGGTTATAGGGTAGTGGGCAAGATGGAGGAAGAGGCTGAGAGGTTGATAGAGGACTCCATAGCGCTTGAGAAGGCGGGGGCATACGCGCTTGTTCTGGAGACGGTGCCGGAGGAGATAAGCGAGATAATCACCAAGGAGTTGAAGATACCCACAATAGGTATTGGTGCCGGAAGGTTCTGTGATGGGCAGATAATTGTATTGCACGACATAATCGGTCTCTATAAACCTACGCCGAGGCACGCCAGATTATACAGGGATGTACATAAAGATATATTAAAAGCGGTGAGGGAATACAGCAATGAGGTGAGGACTAAGAGCTTCCCCCAAAATGAGAATATCACCCACCTCACCGAGGAGATATTGAAGAAGATAAGGGAAAGTCGCAACAAGCGATAAAAATGGAGATAATAAAGACCATACCTGATATGCAAAAAAGGGCAAATGAACTCAGAAATGAGGGGAAGAGAATTGGTCTTGTGCCAACAATGGGTGCTCTCCATGAAGGGCATATCAGCTTATTCAAGATTGCCAGACCACTATGCGATGTACTTATCACCTCCATTTTCGTCAATCCCACCCAGTTTGGAGAGAATGAGGATTTAGAGATATATCCCCGCGACTTTGAGGGAGACGAGAAGAAGTGCAAGAGTGCAGGGGTTGATATTATCTTCTATCCATCCACCGACGAGATGTATCCGGAGGGATACACAACATTTGTAGAGGTAAAGGGGTTATCGGAGATAATGTGTGGCAGAACGAGACCTAACCATTTCAGAGGAGTTGCTACTGTGGTAGCAAAGCTGTTCAACATAGTAAAACCACACCTCTCGGTCTTCGGTAATAAGGATTATCAGCAGGCAGTAATTATTGAGAAGATGGTGGAGGATTTGAACTTTGATGTTGAGATAATAAGAGCGCCTATTGTAAGGGAATCTGATGGATTGGCAATGAGCTCCAGAAATGCCTATCTCAAAGATGATGAGCGAAGACAGGCGCTCTACATATACCGAGCATTAAAGAGGGCAGAAGAGATAATTAAGGGTGGAGAGAGGGATATAGATGTTATAATAGAGGAGATAAGGGAGACGATTGAGAGCAACTCAGATATGAAAATTGACTATATAGAGATAAGGGATGCAGGTAATCTGGGGGAGTTGGAGGTATTGGAGGGAGAGATCTTGATATCTATAGCGTGTTTTGTTGGAGAGAAGACGCGCCTAATAGATAACATTACTTTAAGAGTTTGATGGTGATTGAAGATGTTTAGAAGGTTTTGCATATCCAAGATACATCAGGCGAGAGTCACCGAGACCAATATTGAGTATGAAGGTAGCATAACTATAGATATGGATATTGTGGATTCTGCTGGCATGTTTGCTGGCGAGATGGTTCATATATTCAACATTGAGAATGGAGAGAGGTTTGAGACATACATAATACCGGGTAAGAGGGGCTCAAGAGAGGTGTGTATAAATGGTGCTGCCGCGAGAAAAGTTGCTATAGGCGATAGGATTCTGGTGGTTGCAGAGGTGTTCATTGAGAACGATAAGATAACAGAAGAGGGAATAAAACCTAAAGTTATCAAACTTGATGAAGAAAATCACATAATATCTGTTAAATAACTCCTTCATGATTAATTTAACCTGTTATAATTATCTATGAAGGGGGACTTGTCCTGATGTTCAGGTTGTTTACAACTGCCATTATAGCTCTGACAGTGAGTTTATCCTATGCGGTTGATTTCGAATACTTCAGTTCTCATGGTGCATATAGAATTGCTTCACTGATGTTATTGTCAGAGGACATTGACCCTCTCACTGAAGGTATGCACTATCTGTATCAAGGGGATTTATATCTGAGGGAGGGCAAGTGGAATTCATCACTTCTAAACTACAAACTATTTCTATTATCTAACCCTCTCTCTTCATACAAAGGCATCGTGCTATTCAATATGGGTCGCCTATACTACATCAAAGGTGATAGATTAAGAGCCAAAGATGCATTCAACAAGAGTTATAGAATATGCTTAAATGATAAGCATATCTACAATGCGAGGTCATATATTGCGACGATGGAGGCAAGCGATGGGAACCTAACAGAGGCAAAGGAGACCTATGAAGACCTGTTTAGAAACTCACCACCATATCTTCACACAGACAACGATTACTATCGTTATAGTCAGGTGCTAATATCTCTCAATAAATACAAAGAGGCAGTTAAGGCACTGTGTAGAATAGATGCCAATGACGAAAGGTTTGTTCAGTCGCAATTCTATCTATCCAAATTGCTATACAGAATAGATAATCAAGATAAAGCACTGAGAATAATAAACAGCATTATTAAATCTAACAGCGATATTAGCAAGGACGACTCTGAGATATTACTCTATTCATCAGCCCTAAACTACAAACTTGGCTATATAGAAGAAGCAGTAAAGAACCTGAATATCATATCAAATGAACCCTGCGATGAAACAGACGACGACTGTCTGAAAGCCAAACTTCTGCTTGGATTTATTGAATTTCAGAACAACAAATACGAAAACACAATTAAAATTCTAAAAGATGTCCCAGACGAGAAAATCAAGACCAGCAATGAGATACCATATCTTTTGGCACTATCTTATTATAAAAAGGGTCTCCTGAAAGAGGCAGAAGAAACCCTTGAGGCAGTAATATCCAGCGGACTAACTCTGGATGAAAAGTCGCTCTACCTGCTGGGTTGGATATACTTTCTTGAGAGAAGATACTCAGAGGCGAAGATTACCTTTGAACGGGTGCGTGACATAGGGGGAGAACTTGCCCTTGCATCCACATTTATGACGGCAGAGTCAACATACAAGCAATACAGGTATGATGATGCACTGAGGGGCTATATAGAAATCGTAGAAACAGCCGAACCATCACAAATATACTTTGAATCCATGATAAGAATTGCTGATTGCAGATATAACCAGGGCAAGGTAGACGAGGCAATAGAAATATACGAAAAATTCATAAAAATTCCTGACATACCTTCAGACCTGTTAGCAAAAGCCCTTTATTCCCTCGGATACTCATACAGTAAAAAAAATGACTACAAGAACACCATTGAATATTACGAGAGATTTCTCGCCAAGTTCCCTAACGATGAGAACTCAAACGAGGTGATTCTGGCACTTCTGGACATTCTTGAAGACCGTGAGGACTACGGTGGAATAATCAAGACCATTGAAAGGTATAATGACACATTTTTTAATAGAGATATATACAGCAAACTTCTAATACACAAAGGCAGGGCATACTACAATCTCGGATTATACAAACAGGCAGAGCGCATATTCGCAACCCTGATTAAGGATTACACTGACACAGACGAGGCGATAGAGGCGGAGTATTACCGCTTTATGGTTGACTACCACCTGGGTAAATACCACTCGCCACTGGAGGCGAGCGAGGCATTTCTCAATGAGAACCCCGCATCTCCTCTCTCTCCGGGGGTGCGAATAATAATCGCTAAATACTACCTTCAGAATGGTGAATATCAGATGGTAGAGAACCTTTTGATGCCTGTTATTGAAGGTAGCACGGATATAGAGGCGACGGAGGCGGCAGCTGCGATGCTTGAAAGCGTATATAAGAAGCAGGGCAAGGAGGAGCAGTTAGCGGAGATATACACAGACCTCTCCGAGAAAGCAACATCAGTAGAAGATAAGGTGCGACTTCTCCTAATGGCGGCTATCTCATATACTAACGCAGGTATGGTTGAGGAGGCGATTACCGTCTATACAAATATAATCAGCAACTACCCTCAGGGTGACCACATTCCTAAAACCCTTTATAATCTCGGAGCCCTGTATAAAGACATTGGACTCTACCAACATTCACAAACAATATTTGAACGACTGATTGATAAATATACAACCAGTGAATACTATGAACCTGCTGTTTTAAATCTGGCATTCACCTACCAGCATCTGGGCGAATTAGGTAAAGCTATTGAGTTTCACACAAGGGTATTGAGTTTTAATAACCGTTCTTTGACCGTCCAATCAACCTACTGGCTTGCTGATTGCTACCACACCATCGGTGATAATGAGAAGGCACTCGTCTGGCTCGACAAATTGCTAAAGGAATATAAGGACTTTCCAAACTGGGTTAAGAAGGGGGAGAAACTGAGATATACCATAACAGGCGGGAAGGGTTATTATAGGTAGATATGGGAAGATACATCAACATAGTTATAACGATACTTGCAGTGGTAATGTTTACTTCTCATTTGTCTGCCTGGGCACCACTTAATGAGCGACTTGAATACACAATAATGTTGCCCACATCCGACTATCTGGTGAATGATATTCTCACCGAACTGGAGGTTGACACCCAATCGTTTGAACTTGACGAACTTACCGCCGAGAGTTTGACTAATCCACAACCTGCAATATTCGCTGACTTCGGCTCTTACTTTGGCACCAATGACAATGTCTCAATCACTGGAAGCCAGGGTCTATCAACAAGATGGTTCTCGGAGGGCTTCTCAACTACATGGGATAGCACAGACGAGAAGGGCTCACCATACCTCTCACAGAACTTTAATCTGATGGCTAATGTAGCATTTGACCCCAACCAATGGTCCATTTTTGGCGGTGGAGTAAAGAGATACTCCTCCAAGCGTGGAACCACCTTGAACAGCGATGTCACAAAGGATGGTTTTATCGTTGATTCAAACCTCGTAGCCAATAAAGGTGAGAATATCCAACTACTTATCAGCACCAAGTATAGAAGAGATAGAGTGAGTTTCTTTGAGTGCATAGAACACACCGGTTTCACCTCAAGGGGTGTATTTTCAATCATAAAGCCGGATAAAAATCTCTTTCAGATTGAGAACAATATATTGATTGATAGGGCGACAGGTTCTGGCTATTACCAGAAGACGATAGATACCTTCCTAACCGACACCATCAATCCCACACCAAGGTTGAGTTTAACTGGAGGGATTGGACTTCAAATATCCAGAGGCAATAGAGTTGACCTGTCGCTGGATGGCAAATTATCCCTACAATTAGGGCGTAGTTTCGGACTCTTCAGTGAAATTGAAAGAAAGCGATATAATATTAACTGGGATAAATTGTTTACAGAAAACCCATATACATATCCATCTTTTCCATTAAAAGAACCTTTCGCCGACTATAGATTAATAAATGGTTTTGTGCTCAATCTATGCGAGGGCAATAGCATAGAGACATCACTGGTCATAACAAAGGTATCCGATTACATATACATATATCAGGGCGATGGTCTGCCCCAGCCATCCAACTCCACCTCCGTTAAACAGATGGGTCTCTTAACAACAGTAGAATTGAGAAAAACCTTTATAACATCCAATATAGATATGTCCATACTAAAGACCAGAGACCGATACAATCGTCAATTACCCTATGAGCCGGTATTCAAAATAGTTGCCAAGACGATAATATCACCGGTGAGATACTTAGGATTTATAATCGGGGTGCGCGCTGAGAGTGCGAGAATTACTAGTGGTGAACACAAGCTCGGTGGTCTTATGGTCCTAGATACTGGGATTGAAATAAAACCCATAGAAGAGATAAACTTCAATATACGCATAAACAATATATTCAATAAAGAGGAACAAACAGTATTCAATCAGTTTGATATAGGAAGAAACTTCACCGCAGGGTTTAACCTGAGTTTTCTATGATTACCACAGTAATCTATCCCTATACATTCTCCCCCTGATACCTTCCATCATAACCAGACCCTACCCTGCCCTCGCATAGGAAGAAAACCAACTGAATTATCCTCGCACCCCTCTGAATTCTAAGACCACTGGGATTGTAAACCGTTAAAAGAACCTCACTTCTGCCCTCATAGCCCGAATCCCACAATGCGGTATGAACACTGGCACCACATCTGGTAAGGGTGGAACGCGGTCTGGCGATGGCTGATATTCCGAGAGGGATATGAACCACCTCCATCAGGCGAACCCTGTAGGCGCCGGGCATCAAAAAGAACCACCCACCACTATCCGGTGCCATCTCCGACACACCTGCAATCTGGCTCTCTTTAATGCCTATCTCCCCAGCACTCTCAAACTTGAAAACAGTATCAATTCTTATGTCTATACCGTTCGGCTGTATCTGGCTTTTATCTACGCCCTCAACAAGCGGTGGTTTGGATTTAAGCAGTGATATAAGCGAATCACCCGATAGTATCAACTGAAAACCTCCCGCAAATTCACCTTTGAAATCACCATTTTCTCCTATATTATCACAATAGGATATAATATTATAAACAGCAATTACCATGAAAGATGGACTGCTTTCATATTCCATCATCAATGATAAGAGTATTGCTATTGCAAGGACCTATGCCCTTGATGAACTTAAATTATCAGAGCCCGGAAGACCAGATATTGAGTCATTCAAACATCTATGTGAGAGAGACGGATTTTACTTTGATAATCTTATTACGGCAGAGCAGGTCCACGAAGACAGGGTGGCAATAATAGAAAAGGTGGAGAGAGAAGATATTGAGGGTGTAGATGCTTTAATAACCCCACTTAAAAATGTGCCACTCGCAATCTTCACCGCCGACTGTGTGGCTGGCTTCATCCTTGATACCAAAACCCCATCCATTGGCATATTCCATGCCGGATGGCGGGGTACTCTCTCTAATATCGCTGGGAAGACCGTAGAAACTGCAATTAAGCATTTCAAGTCAGTGCCCAAATCAATATTTGTAGCCCTCTCTCCATCCATAAAGGTATGCTGTTATTCGGTTTCTGATAAGAGAGCGCGTGATTTTATAAAAGCCGGCTTTCGGGACCAAGTTGTAAATATTAATAGGGTCCCACATATAGACATACAGGGCATAATAAGGAGACAGATTATTGATTTGGGTATTCCCAAGGAGAATATATACATCCACCCTCACTGCACCTTCGAGATGGAGAATATCTATCCATCATACAGGCGTGACTCTGAGAGGGCGTCTCGTATGGTAAATATAATTATGCTAAAATAATAACAATGCATAAAAAAAATAAGATATTATTTACCATTATCAGTTTATTTGTTCTTATCATACTGATACCCACTATCTTCTGTGGCAATCAAAAAGGTGTTTCTTCAGAGAATAACACTAAATCAGCAGATGAGAGAACAGGGGAGATAGACATCGGAATCTTTAATGGTTGTGGCATTGATGGGCTGGCAGACAAGGTGAGATTGAAGATACAGAGAGAGGGCTACAAGGTGGTGAAGGTGGATAACTGGAAGGATAAAAAGGGCAACGACGACTTCTCGGTGAGGGTAAGTCAGGTGATGTATGCAAACCCACGCTTCAGAGAAGATGCAGAGCAATTAGCGCAAATGCTCTCTATAAGGTTCGTTGACTTCAGACCCGACTTGATGCCATCATACCTTGACATCGCACTGCTCATCGGTAAGGACTTTGAGGGTGATATGGATGAGGAGACCGAGAAGATGTGTGAGAACTGGTCAAATGCCTATGTATTATTCACACCACCACCTGAGGGCTTCACAGATGGAGTTCTAATTGACATCTCTAACCACTCAATAACACTGGTGAGAAACGGCGAGGTAGAGAAGCAGTATCCATGTGCCACAGGTATAGACAATCCCACGCCCACGGGCAAATACACCATAACGGTCAAGTTGATTGACCCAACCTGGTATTGGGAGGGTAGGGCGATACCACCGGGTCCCGAAAACGGTCTGGGCACACGATTTCTGGGCATATCGCTAAAGGGCTATGGTATCCACGGCACCAACGAGCCAGAATCAATTGGAAGAGACGCTTCACATGGTTGTATTAGAATGTATAATGAGGACATTGAGGAATTGTATGAATTAGTGAAAGTAGGAGATATTGTTTTGATACAGGAGTGATAACAAAAGCTCCCAGGAGGTGTTTATATGGATAGGAAATTGATGGTATTCGGAGTTATAACCTTATCACTCCTCCTCACTCTCTACATCTTCGGTTGTAAGAAGAAGGAAGAGAAGGAAGAGGTGACCACCGAAGAAGAGACAACCGAAGAGGTGGTTGAGGAACCAACGGAGGAGATAGAGGAGGGCTACATCACTGTTGAGCAAAGGGAGAAGATAGGAAACTACATAATATTCGTCAAGGGCTATGAGCGTCTCAATGAGATTGATGGCATAAAGGCGAAGAAGGACAAGAAACTGGTCAAGGTTGACCTCACCGCATCATACGCCCAGAACACAATGTGGTTCATATCCACCAACCTCGCCTTCCGCCTTGTATTGCCCGACAACACCGAACTTGAACCTATAAAATACACAGGTAAGGACGCCTTCACCGAGGGTGGTATCCAGCCGGGCGGAAAGGCAAGCGGTGCAATCGTATTTGAAGCACCAGTGGAGGCTAAGGACCTGAAGCTCAAGTGCGACTTCACCGTCCAGAACCAGGGCAAGGCGATAATACCATTGAAGGCGAAGGAACAACCAGTAGTATAAGAAGATACTGAAAGGAAGGGTATTACTAATATGACTCGTCTCATCTCACCATTTATCTTTATCGCAATCCTTTTAATCTTATTTGGTTGTGGTAGAGGAAAAGACACAACAGATGTAACCACACAAGATAGAACTGACACAACTGAAGTCAACGAGGGACCAAAGATGCCATCGTTCACAATAACTGGAATTGACGGCTCAAAGGTTACATCAGAACAGTTTGAGGGTAAGGTGCTCATTATTGACTTCTGGGCGACATGGTGCAAACCATGTGTGTTCTCAATTCCACATCTGATTGAGATTAAGGATGAATATGAAGGCGACGACTTTGATGTTCTTGGAATATCCCTTGATAGAGGTCCCAATGCAATTGAAAAGGTAAAGGAGTTTGCATCACAGTTAGGAATAAACTACACAGTCGCAATGGGAAACCAGGATGTTGCAAATGCCTTTGGGGGAATCCCCGCAATACCCACTATGTTCCTCATTGACCAAGATGGCAACATCGTGAAGAAGTGGGTTGGCTTTGGTCCAGGAACTGGCGAGGAGATATCAACTGAGGTGGAGGCACTACTATCGAGTGGCTCATAGGTCTTGATAAAGCATTATTTGCACTATTAAACAGCGGACTGCACTGTGGTCTAACCGATACATTTTTCATCATCATAACAAACAGATGGGTCGGTCTGATAATTGGTGTTATCCTTTTCTTAATTGTTGCGCACCTATCCATTGGCATAAACAGATGGACGATAATAGTATTCATCACTGC
>Ga0164318_10000652_pt1 | contig 27770 bp, 27 predicted proteins | sample GuaBasSedimGuay9_FD_113734 | JGI IMG/M metagenome (GOLD analysis project Ga0164318, IMG submission 113734) | Subseafloor sediment microbial communities from Guaymas Basin, Gulf of California, Mexico - Guay9, Core 4571-4, 0-3 cm | ecosystem: Environmental > Aquatic > Marine > Hydrothermal vents...
GGCTGAAATTCCAGTCTTTTAAAACCCACTACTCTATTGTTATCAAAGTATATTTCTAATTGTTTATCTTCGTACCTATAAAACTGCCATCCTTCTAAAGTAATTCCTATACAAGAAGGTTTACCTAATTTTCTCTGGACAATCTTTTTGGTATCTCCTCTATCTATAACTACGCCGTCTACCACTATATAATTTTTACTCGCTCTGCCTTCTCCCAAAGGAAAAACCACATTCATTCTTAAAGCCCCTCTTTTAGCCGAAAAATAGTCCCGGGCTTTTACACAGCCCAGGCTAAAAAGTACCAAGGTTAATATGGATAACCTAAGAATTCTTTCTCTGTAATGATAAAAACTTCTGAAGTTCTTCATCGGCGATTACCCCCCTATCTTTTAAAATCTCTCCTAAGGGTATGGCTCGTTTAAAATGAATATCTAAAAGTTCTTCTAATAAATAAGGAGTAATTTTGCCTCTATTTAAAAGAAGCTGACCTAAAGGTAGATATTTATTTTTCTTATCGAGCACCTCTCTGTTTTGAATTAGGGAAAAAGAAGGTCTTCTTTGTTTCTTACCCTGATTTAACTTTCTCCTTTCTACCATAAATTTACTTCCGGGAATTTTCTTCAAATAAGATTTAAGTTCAGTTAAAGCATCGTTTATCTGAACTACATTTTTAAATTCTCTTTGCTGATTATTAACTATGGCTATTGAAATACTCATAAGAGGTACTTTTCTTAGCTGATTTGTCCTATCTTCTACCTCAATGTAGCCGCAGACTCTATCTTCAGGAGAATAATGTAGGGGTATGAGGCGTTCAAATTCGTAAATAAACTCCGAAGCGATAATTTTTTCTTTATCGGGAGAAGTAATAAAAACAAAATCATCTCCGCCAATATGACCTATAAAATCTTTAGGGTTTCCGTATTTTTTAACTGTTTGATAAAGAATGTAGGCGGTTTGAGTTATTACTCTATCTCCTTTTAGATAACCGTATTTATCGTTGAAGTACTTAAAGTTATCAATATCAGCATGAGCAAAGGAAAAAGGCTCTCTTTTAGTTATTTTTTCCTTGAGAATTTCCTCTATAATTTTGCCTCCCGGTAGATTAGTTAAAGAATTGGTATAAAAACTATACTGGGTTCTTTTCAAAGCCATCTCTATCCTTACTCTTAAGTCTAAAGGGTCAGGAGGTTTTAAAAGGTAATCGTCTATACCGTGCTTTAGATTAAGGAGGTGTTTTCTCAGTTGTTTTTTATCAATCAAAACTATTAAGGGCAGAGAACTGGTAACAAAACCTTCTTTAATCTCCCGGCAGAGAGAAAGACCTTCCTTGTGAGAGAAGGGGAAATCCAGAATTATTAAATCGGGCTCTTTTTTCTTAATCTCAGCCAGATTAGGGTTTTCCTTTAATATATCTACTTCGTAACCCCAGCCCTCCAGACAAAAATAGATGATTTCAGCTAAGTTTTTATCTCTGGCTATTAAAAGAATTTTTTTAATCTGGTTCATAGAAATTTAAAATAAGCTCAATCTCTTCTTTTAATTTTAGGGTTAAGGCCCAATTGTGTATATACTTCCACTAAAGGAATGTTGTGTTTAGAGGCTATCTTTTTACAGTCTTCATATTCAGGGTTTTCTTTAATAAGAGAGCCTTTTAAAAATCCCTGGCGAAACCTTATTTTACCTAAAGGGGTGTCTTTTAGAATAAATTTATAATTGAGTCTGTCTCGGTTAAACTCCGAATACCTTATCCCAAAAGTAGTAGTATGCTTAAATATTATTTCTTTCATCTTATCAAGGTTTATTCTATCAGTAAGCACAGAGAGTAGAAAAGAAGGTCTGCTCTTCTTCATAATAACCTGAGTAATATAAACATCTAAAGCCCCTTCTTTAAAAAGAAGCTCTAATAAATAGTCAAAAACTTGAGGATTTATATCATCTAAGTTAACCTCTATTTTTATAATTTTTTCTTTAACTGTGTCATCTTTTTCACCCATAATTATTCGGAGAAAGTCTTCTTTTTCAGTTTTAATAAAGTCTCCTGCTCCGTAGCCTACTTTCTTTAAAGTAAAATCTAATTCTTTTTGGGGAAAGTCCTTAAGGAGAACTCCGGCAGTAGGAGTTATACTTTCATAATCGGAGCCAGTAAACCTTACTTTTTTATCTTTGAGAAGTTCTAAGGTAGCTGGAGCGGGGTTACTTAAAGGGAATGTTGAACAGAAACATTCTTTAATCTCTAATTCTTCCAAAGCTAACCAGAAAGAAGCTATTTCTATTAAAGCATCAGGTTTTCCTAAATGGCTGAATCGAAAATCCCTGCTTTTATGCCCGTGAACTTTTTCTTCTATTTCTTTTAAGCGGGAATAGGTCTTTAAAATTTTTTCTTTGATTTTTTTATTTAGTTTAGTCAGGGTAATTAAAGTTCTTATCTCTAAAAAAGAAAGGTTCATCTTTGGAGGGAAATTAAATATAATTTTATTTGTTTTTATGTGACCTACGAAAACCTCTTTGAATTTAAAACCTGCTCCTCTAAGTTTTAAATTTTTTACTAAATTTCTTAAAGAAGACCTTTTAAATCCTAAGTTAATAAGGGCAGAAAGAAGCATATCTCCCGAGGCTCCTCCTATTAAGTCAAAATAAAGTATCTTACTCATTGTTAGCTATTATGTGGGCTAAATAACCAGCACCTATGCCGTTATCAATATTTACTACTCCTATGCCTGGCGAACAACTATTGAGCATGCCTAAAAGGGAAGCCAAACCCTCAAAATGAGAACCGTAGCCTATACTGGTGGGTAAGCCAATAACTGGCCTTTTAGTTAGAGCTGAGACCAGACTGGCTAAGGCTGCTTCCATACCTGCAGATACTATTATTACTTTAGAGCTGTTTAGTTTATTTTGAAAAGGTAAAAGACGATGAAAACCGGCTACCCCTACATCATAGATTCTTTCTACTTTGTTGCCCAAAAGTTCTAAGAATACTGCTGATTCTTCAGCTATGGGGATATCGGAAGTGCCCCCAGTAACCACACTTATTTTTTCCCGGGTTTTAGGTAGAGGTCTACCTAAAAATCCTATTTGAGCTTTTTTAAAGTATTTTAGCTGGGGAAAGGTCTTTTTAAGAAACTTGTATTTTTTCTCCTCTAAACGAGAAAGAATAATAAGAGTATTTTTTCCCTTAAGATTAGTAACTATTTTTTTTAATTGCTGAAGGTCTTTGCCAGGAGCAAAAATAATCTCAGGAAGGCCTCTTCTCTTTTCTCTTAAATAATCTAACTTAGCAAACCCTAAATCTATAAAGCCCTTCTTTCTGGGAAGCATTTAAGTAAAAAGAATTATCCCTAAAAGAACCAAGATGATTAGAAAAGAGATTATGTAGAAATCATTAAAATAAAAGAAGTTGTAAACTTTTTCCTTAAAAGGAATCTTTCTTTCCTGAATATTATATTCTTTCTGAATTCTATCTTTATGCTTTACTATCTCCTCTTGGGGAAAACGCAAAAATTCTCCACCGATAAGATAAGAAGGAATCTTTCTCTTCTTAGCTAAGTTAATTACTTCTTTTTCAGTTAATCCCAAAATTTGAGCTGTTTCCCTTATGGTAATCAGTTTTTCTTTCATAGGATTTAAATAATTTGAGTTACTTAGCAGTCTCTTTCACCCAGTCTTCTATTCTTCTCTTTTCAAATAACCATCTGTCACCTTCTCTTAAAGCAGGGATTTTTCCTGAAGAAGCCCACTCCAAAATCTTATTCTCCTCAATATCTAAATAACGAGATACTTCTCTAATATCCATCTTTTCCTGAATCATCCGGCAGCTTCCTTCAAAAATAGCTCCTTCTTCTATCTGCAGTAGGGGAGAAACTAAATCTCCTTCTACTACTGCTGTAGGAAGAAGAATTATTTTTTTATCAGCAAAAATTCTTCCTCTTACTTTGCCGGCTATATTAATAACCTCTCCTTCAATCTCAGCTTTTACCTCAGCATTTCTACCAATCTCCAGAGTTCCTTTAGTTTTTAAGTCTCCTTCAAATTTCCCATTAATTCTTAGGTGGACAGGGTCAGAGAAAACTAAAGAACCTTGCATAGAAGCATTTACATCTAATATTTTTTCTTCTTCCTTCCTTTTTAACATTTTGCCTCCTTTTTAGGTTTTATTATCAGAAGATTTTAACTTCTTTATTTCTATAGTAGTTTCTATTTTTCTTAAATAAAAAAGGGTTCCAAAAGTTAAAATAGTTGTTAGAAAAGAAGCAAAATAAAGTCCACAGCCTATCGCTAAACCTATGCCTGCACTTACCCAGATAGAAGCAGCTGTAGTTAATCCTTTTACTTCTTGAGGGCTTCTTATTATAGTACCTGCACCCAGAAAACCAATTCCGGTAACTACTCCTGCCGCTATACGAGCAGGGTCTAAAGGAGCTTTACCTTTATAAAGTTCATAGATGTAAAGAGAAGTTACCATAATTAAACAAGAACCCATTGCTACTAAGATATGGGTTCTTAATCCTGCAGGCCTGCCTTTCTTACTTCTTTCAAAACCAATAATTCCTCCCAAAATAACCGAAAGAAACACTCTTATTAAAATTACCCAATTATTCATTTTTAAAAAGGGGTTAATTGATAAGAACTCTTATATCCTTTTTGATACAAGTATTCTCCAATTCCGGCTACTGAAGCAGCGTTATCTTGGCAATAGTTAATTTCAGGAAGAAATATTTTAAATCCCCTTTTTTTAGCTATCCGACTAATTACTTTGCGAAAATAAGAATTAGCCACCACCCCTCCTCCACATACTCCTATACTTATTTTATTTTCAATAAGGGCTTTCGTCAAATTATTAATTAAAGAATTTATCAATGTATACTGAAGAGAAGAAAGGATTATTTTTTTATCAAGAGCCTTGATTTTTTTAGTTTTATTCAATTCCTGGTAAATGTAAATAGCCCGAGTTTTGATTCCACTAAAACTAAAGGATAAATCTTCTTTCTTCTTTAACCTAAAAAGACTTTTATCTACTAATTCTTCTTGAAATAATTTATCAATCGCAGGGCCAGCAGGATATCCTAAACCGTAAAATCGGCCTACTTTATCTAAAACTTCTCCGGCTGCATCATCCTTAGTTTTTCCTAAAACTTTTATTCTGTCAAAGTCTGAAACTCTATATATCTCAGTATGGCCTCCCGAAGCTACCAGCCCTATAAAAGGAAAGTTGAGTTTCCTTCTATTTAAAAAAGGTGAGAAAAGGTGAGCAAAAAGATGGTTCACTCCTAAAAGAGGAATACCTAAAGAAAAGGCTAAAGCTTTAGCAAAACTTACTCCTACTAAAAGAGAACCTATTAACCCTGGACCTTGAGTAACAGAAACTAACTTAATTTTTTTAAGCTCTATATTTGCCTTTCTAAGGCTGGATTGAGTAACTTTCCCAATAAATTTCAGGTGTTTTCGGGAAGCTATTTCGGGGATTATCCCTCCATATTTTTTGTGAAAATTTAGACTAGATGCAGTCTCACATGACAAAACTTTTCTCCTGTTTACTATAGCTACTGAAGTTTCATCACAAGAAGTCTCTATCCCTAAGGTATACATTTTAAATTTACAATTTCTGATTTCCAGAAATTTTCTGAATCCTGCAAACTAAATTTCTCAATGTTTTGTAAACAGCTATTTGCTAGAAAGTATCAATAACCCTTTTATTAAGTCTAAAGCTCTTATAATTTGATAGTCCTCTTTGTAGAAATCAAGTTCTTTCTCCTTTTTCCCTTCTATTTCTTCAAAAATTTTTTCTTCTTTAGAAGTCTTCTCCTCTATTTCTTTTTCTTCTACATATATATCGGGACTTATCCCTTTAGATTCAATCAGTTCTCCTTTGGGAGTATAATACTTAGCAGTAGTAAGCCTTAAAGCTGAACCATCAAAAAGAGGGATAACGCTTTGAACTGAAGCTTTCCCAAAAGTTTCAGTTCCTAAAATTATGGCTCTTTTATAGTCTCTTAAAGCACCGGCTACTATTTCGCTCCCTGAAGCACTTCCTTCATTGACTAAAACCACCAGGGGTTTATCCGAGATATGAACCCCTGAAGGATAACTTTTATATTCTACTTTGTTATTATCTCTATCTAAAGTATAGACTACGAGTTTATTCGGTTCTAAAAATAGAGAAGCTACTCTTACCGCGCTCTCTAATAATCCTCCAGGATTATTACGTAAATCAATAATATAAGCTCTCGCTCCTTTTTTCTCTAATTTCTGGATGGCTTTTTCTAGTTCTAAAGGAGTATTTTCTCTAAATTCTGAAATCTTTAAATATCCAACATTTCCTTCTAAAATAACTTTCTTCCTTATGTCCGGTATTTTGATTATTTCTCTTTTAATAGTCACATCAAAAACTCTTCTTTCCTTTTCTCTCAAGATAGTTATAGTTACTTCAGAATCAGGCTTCCCCCGCAATTTCTTAACTGCCTCAGTAAGAGTAATACCTCGGGTTAATTCTCCGTTAATTTTAACTATCCTGTCTCCGGGTTTTAGCCCTTTTCTCCAGGCAGGAGTTCCTTCTATGGGAGAGACTATAGTGAGAAGTCCATCTTTTAAAGTAATTTCTATACCCAGACCTCCGAACTGGCCTTCGGTTTCTACAAGAAGTTCCTGATAATCCTCAGGTCTTAGGAATTGACTGTAGGAATCTAACGAAGAAAGTAATCCTTCTAAGGCTCCGTAGATTAATTCCTGAGCAGATTTTTTTTCTACGAATTTAGTCTGGACTGAGGCTAAGGTATCAGCAAAAAGTTCAAGTTCCTTGTAGGTTTCTTCTTTTTCTTCTTTAGTTAAAGTTGCAGAGTATAAATTAGTTATCAGAAATAAACTTAGAAAAAATCCAACTGACTTTCTCATTTTGCCTCCTTTATTTGCCTTTCTATCAATTCTTTAAGAATATTGGGGTCAGCTTTACCTTTTGTTTTTCTCATTACCCAACCTACTAAAAACATTATAGCCTTGTCCTTGCCTCTTAAAAAATCTTCTACAGCTTTGGGGTTTTCATTTATAGCTTCTCTTACTAAACCTAAAAGCTCAGATTTTTCAGAAATACTCAAAAGATTTCTTTCTTCAGCTAATGTTTGGGGGGATTGATCATTCTCTATTAACTCTCCTAAGAGTTCTTTGGCTACTAAATTGGTAATTTTTTTACCTTCAACCATCTTTATTAATTCAGCAAAGTTAATTGCTCTTAACTTTATTTCTCCAATAGATACCCTTTTATTATTTAATGCTTCTAAAAGAGGGCCTGTTATCCAGTTGCAGACTTTTTTAGGATAATTGTAATATTTAAGAGTTTCTTCAAAGAAATTACTTAAACCTAATTCCGAAATTATCACTTCTATATCTTTATCAGTTAAATTGTAATTTTCTCTAAATCTTTTTCTTTTTTGAGAGGGCAACTCTTTAATTAATGCCTTTTGTCTATCTATCTCTTGTTTAGAGATAACAAAACTTACCAAATCTGGTTCAGGAAAATAACGGTAATCATGGGCTTCTTCTTTTGTCCTCATAGTCAAAGTAATCCTTTTATTATCATCCCAGAGGCGGGTCTCTTGAACAATTTTTTCTCCCTGAAGAATCGATTTTTTTTGTCTTTTAATTTCGTATTCTAAAGCCTGCCTTACCTGATTAAAACTATTCATATTTTTAAGTTCAGTTTTGGTTCCTAAACCTGGGAACCCTTTTTCCCTTAAAGAAATATTGGCATCACATCTTAGGAATCCTTTCTCCATATCACAGGTAGAGACTCCAATATATTGAAGAATAAGCTTTAATTCTTTAAGATAATCCTGAGCTTCTTGAGCTGAAGAAATATCAGGATAACTAACTATCTCCATTAAAGGCACGCCTGCCCTGTTCAAATCCACCAAAGAATATTTTTCCTTATGAATGAGTTTTCCCGCATCTTCTTCTAAATGAACCCTTTTTATCCTTATTTTCTTAGAACCTACAGTTAAAAAGCCTTCTTCTCCCAGAGGATTACTATATTGAGATATCTGATAGTTTTTGGGTAAATCCGGATAGAAATAATTTTTTCTCTCAAAAATAATTTTTTCCTTAATTCTACAGTTTAAAGCTAAGGCGGCCCTTAACCCTAACTCTACCGCCTTTTTATTTAAGACTGGCAAAACCCCCGGCAACCCCATACATACTGGACAGATTAAACTATTGGGAGACTGTCCAAAGAGATTAGGGCAACTACAGAACATCTTCGACTCAGTAGCTAACTGAACGTGAACTTCCAGACCTATAACTGCTTCTAACTCAATCATACTCCCGGGGGTAGATTTTGTGCCAATTAGTAACTGATTGATAAGAAAAGCTAAGTCTAATTAATATATCTTCAGAGAAATGATTAGCCATTATCTGTAAACCTACAGGTAAACCTTCTTTAGTAAATCCACAAGGAAGAGATACTGAAGGTATCCCCGAAAGGTTAGAAGGAATAGTATATATATCAGACAAATACATACTCAAAGGGTCCTCAATCCTTTCCCCTATTTGGAAAGGAGGGGTGGGAGAAGTCGGGGTAATTATAGCTTGATAATGCCTAAATACTTCTTGAAGTTCTTTCTTAATAAGAGAACGGACCTTTAAAGCCTTAAGGTAGTAAGCCTCATAATAGCCCGAAGACAAACTAAACGTTCCTAACATTATTCTTCTCTTTGCTTCTTTACCAAAACCTTCTCTCCTTGTTTTTTTGTAAACTTCTATTAAGTCTTTAGCCTTTTTTCTTGCCCCATACCTTATACCATCAAAACGAGAAAGATTAGAACTTGCTTCTGAAGAACTTAAAATATAATAGCAAGGGACAGCATACTCAGTATGAGGTAGGTTAATTTCCGAAATATAAGCTCCCTTAGATTCAAAAACTTTTATAGCTTCTTTAACATTTTTTTCCACTTCTTTATTTAGACCTGCTACAAAATATTCCTTAGGTAAACCTATTTTTAACCCTTTAATATTATCCTCTAAAGCTGAGGAGAATGGTCTTTTTTCCTGAACAGAAGAAGTAGAATCTTTGGCATCCCAGCCAGAAATTATTTCCAATAAATAAGCTACATCTCTTATATCCCGAGCTAAAGGACCAATCACATCCAAACTTGACCCAAAAGCTACTAATCCGTAGCGGGAAACTCTTCCGTAAGTAGGTTTAAACCCCACCACTCCACAAAAACTTGCTGGTTGACGAATTGAACCCCCGGTATCCGAACCTAAAGCTAAAGGAGAAAACCCGGCACTTACTCCTGCAGCTGAACCTCCGGAAGAGCCTCCAGGAACATACTGTTTATTGTAAGGATTAAGAGTTGGGCCATAACAGGAATTTTCACAGGAAGAACCAAAAGCAAACTCATCCATATTAGTAGTCCCTAAAATTACTAAGCCTGCTTTTTTAATTTTTTCTATTACTGTAGCATCATAACAAGATATAAACCCCTTTAGGATTTTAGAAGCACAGGTTATTTCTCTATTTTTTATACAGATATTGTCTTTTATTAAAATTGGCACTCCCCACAATTCCGAGGAAGATTCTGACGAGGGTGGTTCTACATCTTCAAACAAAGAGACTAAAGAATTTAGCTGGGGATTAAATCTTCTAATCCTTTCCTTAAAAAGGGAGATTACCCTATTTAAGGTCAATTCTTTATTTTTTATCTTTTGAGAAATTTCCCAGCCTGAAAGTTTATGAATCTCCATAATTTACTCAATTACTTTGGGAATTTTAATGAAGTTATTTTCTCGTTCAGGGAATATTTTAAGAAGACCTTGTAAATTAAAGAATTTTTCAGACTTATCGACTCTGTAGACATTAGTTTGAGTATGGGGATTAAATTCAAAGGAGGTTTCTTCTAAATTAAGCTGGTTAATCTTTTCTATATATTCTAATACCTTACCTAATTGAGAAGAGTAATAATTGAGCTCTTCTTGGTCTAATTCTATTCGACAAAGCTGAGCTATGTGTTTAACTACTTCTTTAGTTATACCCATATCTTTTTTAGGAAATATTACCATTTAAATCTAAAAAAGTCAAAAAAATATTAAATTTTCAGGGGGGGTTGATTTTTAAGAAAAAAATATTTTATACTTTTTAAAAGAAGGCTGGGTATAGAAAAAGTAAACGCTTTCAGAAATGGAAATTATTATTTTATCGTTAATATTTTTTCTGGAAACTGCGGGACTTATCTATACTAAGATTAATTTGAACCTCAAAAATAAGGAATTGGAAAAAACTAAAACCTTTCTTAAGGAATATTCCTTCATAGATTCTTTAACCGGAGCTTATAATTGTCGCTATTTCTTTAAACGAGTTAAAGAAACTATATTGAACGCTCAAAGGAATAATTTCTCTGTATCTTTAGTAAAGTTAGATATAGACCTGTTTAAAAATATAAATAAAATTTACGGGCCCCTAAAGGGAGACCAAATCTTAAAGGAATTCTCAAGATTCTTAAAGGAAAACTTGAGAAGTTCAGACATAATCAGTCGTTTAGAAGACGATGAATTTGGAATAATCTGCCCTTATACTGATAAAGAAAGAGCCTTAAATCTTTTAAGCCGAATTCAAGAAAAATTAAAATTTAATTCCTTTGGCCAAGAAAAGATTAATCTTCAGATAAATATAGGCGTGGCAACCTTTCCTGAAGATGGCTCATCAGTTGAAAGTCTTCTATCCCTCTTAGATAGATGCCTGGAGTATTCCAAGATAAAGAAGGGCAAAATTATTACCGTCCAAAACCTTAAAAAGAACTCTTATGAAGTAGTTTTAGAGAGGAAGAAAGATTTACACTACTTGAAAGAAAAACTCCAAGACTTAAAGAGTCTTTTGGAAAAAACTACTTTAGAAGCGATAATAGCTTTTGCCAGGGCGATAAAAGCTAAAGACTTATATACCGCTGAGCATACAGAAAGAACAGTTAAAATAGCAGTAAATATTGCCCGGGAGTTAGGTTTAGATGATTCTCAGGTAGAAGTAGTAAGATATGCTTCTCTGCTTCATGATTTAGGTAAGGTGGGTATCCGTGAAGTTATCTTAAAAAAGCCTCAAAAATTAACTCCTGAAGAATTCGAGGAAGTAAAAAAACACCCGATTATTGGAGCTGAAATTCTAAGACCTTTACATTCTCTTATTCAGCTCATCCCGGCAATTCTTTACCACCACGAGAGAATAGATGGAAAAGGCTATCCCTACGGACTAAAAGATAATCAAATCCCTCTGGAGGCAAAAATTGTAGCATTAGCGGATTCTTTCCAAGCTTTAACTTCGGATAGACCTTACCGGCCTGCTTATACTATAAGTCAAGCTCAAAAAATCATAGAAGAAGAAACAGGTTCTCACTTTGACCCCAAGGTAGCAAAAGCCTTCCAAAAAGTCCTTCTCAAAGAAGAATTATTCTTGTAGATAATTATAAATTTCTACCAATACTTTAAGGTCTATTTCTTCAGGTCGGTAAGAACAAATTTTCCTATCCTCAAGAAAATCCTTAATTTCCTTTTTCTTATCCCGATAAAGTTCTTTGAGGATATTGATTATTTTTTTTCTCCTCTGTTGAAATATTTTTCTAAGGAAATCTAAGAACATTTTTTCCTGGCTTTCTTCAAGGGATAATTCAGAATGAGCGGAAAAATCTATCTTTACTAAGGCCGATGATACTTTAGGTTGAGGGAAAAAACAGCTTTGAGGAATATTAAAAAGAATTTTGGCCTCAGCATAAAACTTTAAAAAACAGGTTAAAAAACTATAAGATTTAGAACCTACTTTAGCAGTAAGTTTTTGAGCAAATTCTTTTTGAAAAGTTAAGTAAGCTCTTGGTATTCTCTTCCTATTTTTAATTAAAAACTCTATAATCTGGAAGCTTAAATGATAAGGGATATTTCCTGCCACAATCAATTTTTTTTCAGAAAGTTTTAAATTCCTTATATCCCCACAAAAGACTTCCAGAAAATCTACAGCCTTAAACCTCTCTTTAAGTATTCTACAAAGATAAAGGTCTATCTCTACACAGATAATTTTTCTTTTTTTACCTATCAGAAACTGAGTAAGTTCTCCTCGGCCTGCTCCTATCTCTAAGAGAGTTTCGTCTTCTTTTACATCTACTGAATCAGCTATTTTTTTTAAATATTTTTTATTTAGAAGAAAATACTGACTTAAATACTTCTTAGGCTTCATTACAACTGAGGCTCAGAGCTAATTTTACAGCTTTCTGCATAGGTTGAGAATTAATTAAATTAGGTTTATCTACTAAATCAAAAGCTGGCCCATGAGCCGGAGAAGTTCTTATGAAAGGAAGGCCTAAGGTAAGATTAACTCCCTGAGAAAATTCTAAAGTCTTAAAAGGAATCATTCCCTGGTCATGATAAAGAGCTAAAATAGCTGAAAAATTGTTATTCAGGGCTTCTCTAAAAATAGTATCTGCTGGATAAGGACCAACCAATTCTAAATTTTTATTCTTAAACTTCTTCTTTACTCTCACTAAGAGTTTTTCTTCCCTTTCTAAAAAGGTATTTATCCCGGCATGAGGATTTAAGCCACAAAGAGCTATTTTAACTTTTTTAAGTTTAAATAGTTTTTTAAGATTTACGAAGAGTAAGTTTATATTCTGATACAAATCTCTATAATTTAAAGCTTCAGGAACCTTTCTTAAGGGTATATGCCGGGTTAAGATAACTATGCGTAACTTATTGCCTACCATAAACATAGAAAAATTTTTAACTTTAAATTTTTTAGCTAAATATTCAGTATGGCCTTGAAAATCAGGTTTTATTAGTTTTATAGCTTCTTTAGAAACAGGAGCGGTTACCAAAGAAAACCCTTTTTCTTTTTTTAGGAAATCTACAGCTACTTCTAAATACTGGAGGGCTAACTGCCCCGAATATCTGTTAGGATAACCTTTCTTAATCCTTCCTGAATATTTAGTCTTAACTTCTATCAATTCAATCTTATTGGCTATTTTAGAAAACCCTTTAATCTTACCTAAAATACTCTCTGTGCCAATAATTTTAAAATCTATCTTTTTAGAGAGTAAATCTTTAAGAGCCGTTATAGTAATAAAAGGGCCTATACCTGCTGGGTCGCCGGCAGTAATTAGAACCTTCTTCATCTTTTCAGTATCTTTTAATCAAAGCTTTCTCTTTTAAACTATTCAGCCAAAGGTTAAGTTTTTTCTGAAATTTTTCCTGGTAAAGTTTTTCCCAAATTTTTTCTTTTACTTCTTCTAAAGAGGGTGTTTGAGAAGGATTCTTTTTATTGATAATAAATATCATAAATTCTCCTTCTATTTGTAAGGGGGAAGATATTTCCCCCTCCTTTAGTTCAAAAAGCTCCTTTAGTTCAGCCCTCGCCTCTTTCTTACTAAGTTTTCCTTCAATAAGGTTCTGAGAATATTCTTTAAGAATTTTTTCAACACCCTCTCTTTTTAATTCTTGAAAAACCTGGAAAGCAATTAACTGAGAAGAAAATTTCAGGGCTTTATACTCTATAGAAGGAGAAAGGTTAAATTCTTCAAGATGAGCACGGTAATATTGAGTAACTTCATAAGGTTTTACTTCAATTTTATCCTTTACCTCTTTATCTAAAAGCGCTTGGATTAAGAACTGTTCCTTAATTTTTTCTTTTAAGGAAGCTAAATTTAACCCTCTTTCTCTCAAAGAAGCCATAAATTCATCTTCATCTTTGAAACTGGAAATAAATTCTTTCAATTTCCTTTCTATAAACTTATCAGGAACGGCTAAATTCTCTCTTTTAGCTTCTTGAATAATAAGTCTATCTTCTATCAGTTTTTCCAAAGCTTTTTCTTTCTCTTTTTTGAATTCTCTTGAAAATTCAGGACTACTCTCTTTATAAACTAAGGAAAGTCTGAGCTTAAGAAGGTTAATATAATTTTTTAATTCCTGTTCAGTAATGATTTCTTTGTTTACTACCGCTACTATGCGGTTAGAGGCCCGGCAGTTAGCTATTCCGCTAAATATTAACAAAGATATAAATAACAACCTCATCTCTTTAGTGAAATATTAAACTCTCCTCTTAACTCCTCTATCTGTGATTTTAAAAGCCGGCAGTATAAATCTAAACCTATTTGCCAGATAAAGCCGTGTTGTTCTTCTCCTAAAATATTTCCTGCTCCTCTTATCTCTAAATCTTGTAAGCTCAAGGCGAAACCTGCTCCTAAATGGGAGTATTCTTTAATAACTTGGAGTCTTTTTTTAGCTTCTAAAGAAATCATCTCTTTGTTGGGAACGAGAAAGTAAGCATAGGCTTGAATGTTAAATCGGCCTACTCTTCCTCTTAGCTGGTGTAAGTCACTTAAACCAAACTTTTGAGCATTATTTACTATTAAGGTATTAGCCTTAGGGATATCTATGCCTGATTCAATGATAGCCGTAGAGAGAAGGCAGTGGATTTCAGAATTTATAAAAGAAAGCATAACTTTTTCTAACCAAGAACTCCTCATCTTGCCAAAAGCTACTCCTATTTTTATATAAGAAGGGAGAATCTCTCTTAAGATTTTTTCAGTTTTTTTCAAATCTTCTATTCTGCTTTCTACAAAGAAAATTTGGCCTCCTCTATTGTATTCTTTCAGGATAGCTCTTCTTATTAAATCTTTATTAAATTCTTCTACATAAGTCTTTACTGACAATCTTTCTTTAGGAGGGGTCTTTATGGTAGAGATTGCTTTTACTCCCGAAAGTCCTATATAAAGAGTCCGGGGAATAGGTGTAGCAGTTAGAGTAAGAACATCTACGCCTACTTTCATTTTTTTTATCTTCTCTTTCTGTTTAACCCCAAATCTTTGCTCTTCATCTATAATTAGAAGTCCTAAGTCTTTAAATCTTGTATCTGGAGAAAGTAAGCGGTGGGTACCTATTACTACATCTACTAAACCTTTTTTCAAATCTTCAATAACCTTCTTTTGTTGAGTAGGTTTTACAAAACGGGAGAGCATCTCTACTCTAACAGGAAAGTTTTTAACCCGATTTAAAAAAATTTGATAATGTTGTTCAGCCAAAATAGTTGTAGGCACTAAGAACGCCACTTGTTTTGAATCCATTACTGCTTTAAAAGCTGCCCGCATGGCTACTTCGGTCTTTCCGTAACCCACATCTCCACAGATCAGTCTATCCATAGCTTTATTGCTCTCCATATCTTCTTTTACCTCTTTCAGGGCTTTAATCTGGTCAGGGGTCTCCTGATAAGGAAAACTCTTCTCAAATTCTTCCTGCCAGGCACTATCTTTACTAAAAGAAAATCCCCCTAAGAGTTCTCTCAAGGCTTGCTCTCTCAATAACTCCCAGGCATATCTTTTTACTGACTTTCTTACTCTTTCTCTAAGAGCAATCCATTCCCGAGTACCTAACCGGGAAAGTTTGGGTGGTCTCCCTCCTAAGTTTACATATTTTTGAATTAAATGGGTTTTTTCTATGGGCAAGTATAACTTTTCTTTATTCTCGTATTCAATTTCCAGAAATTCTTTCTGACCTTGGGGAGTAGAAAGTTTCTTTCTGCCCAAATATCTGCCAATACCATAATTTAGATGGACCACAAAATCATTTTTCTTTATCTCTAAATTTGCCTGGAGAGGCAATTCTTCATAATAACTGATTCTTTTAAGAGCTTTTTTTAATTTAGGCAGAATTATTAAGATTTCGTGTTCCTGGAAAAAAATAAGGTTTTGGGGGTCAAAGCTCCTGATTTTAGAAATTTTATCCCAATCCCACTCAATTCTCACTGGATATTCAAAGCCTACACAGTACACGTCTAAAACATCTCCCCGCCTTCTAAAATCTCCCTCATCTGACAATTCGGGAAGATTTCTATATCCTAAATTAACCAATTGTTTAACTATTTCTGGAAGGGATGTAACTTTTCCCTTGTAGATTTTAAGATTATTAAACTCCATACTACTTCTTTTTAAAAAGAATAACCAAGGGGGAGGCTATGTAAATTGAAGAATAAGTTCCTGAAATAATCCCTACTAAGAGAGTAAAAGAAAATCCTTTTAAGTTAGAACTACCTAAAATAAATAAAGCTAATACTACTATTATAGTAGTCAGAGAAGTTATAATAGTCCGGGAGAGAGTCTGATTTATAGCTTTGTTTATAACTACCGAGTAGTTTTCCTTGGGTAAACGCAAAGATAATTCTCTAATCCGGTCATAGACTACAATAGTATCATTAATAGAATAACCGGCAATAGTTAAGAGAGCAGTAATTATAAGGATGTCAATACTATAAGAGAAAAATAATAAAAATGCTAAAGCTATAAAAATATCGTGAAATAAAGCTATTACTGCTGAAAGGCCAAATTCAAAATGCTGAAATCGGAAAGCAGTATAAAAAAGAATACCCACAATAGCAAAAATTATAGCCAATATTGCTTTTTTTCTCAAAAGCCTTCCTACAACTGGACCCACTCTTTCTACCCTTAAAAGTTCAAAGTCTCCATCATAATGTTTTTTAAGAATTCTTTGAACCTTCGAATAAGTATCCTGAGAACTTTTTATAGCCAAAGTATTGGTTGAAGAAAAGCTATAAAGTACCACATCTTCAATTTTTTCTTCGGCTAAGGTTTTTCTAAGTTCTTCTAAATCTATTTTTTGCTTAAACTTATATTCCTGGATTTGTCCTCCGGTAAAATCTATACCGAAAACCTTACCCTTTTTCTGAACAAAAGTATAAACCCCTAATAAAATAACTCCTAAAGATAAAATCAGGCAAAATTTTATAGCTTTTACAAAATTTATTTTAGGTTCTCTGATTATCTGAAACATTAAGAATTTTTTCATTATCTTTTTAGATATTAAAAAATCGAATATAGCCCGAGTAAAGACCAAGGCGCAAAACATAGAAGCTAAAATTCCTAAACTCAAAGTTACCCCAAATCCTTTTATTGGTCCTGTACCGAATATAAAGAGAAAAAGAGCAGCAATAAGGGTAGTCACATTAGAATCAAGTATAGTTCTAAAAGCTTTCTGATAACCTAACCTCACTGCCATAGATAAAGGTCTCTTTAATTTCAATTCTTCTCTTATTCTCTCATAGATTAAAACATTGGCATCTACAGCCATACCTAAAGTAAGAATAATTCCAGCTATTCCCGGAAGAGTTAAAGTACTTCCTAAAAGACTTAATCCTGCCAAGATTAAAATTAGATTAAAGACTAAGGCTAATACAGTGACTACCCCTCCTAAAAGATAATAAATAATCATAAAAATTCCTATTAACAGACCTCCTAAAATAGCAGCATTTATTCCCCTCCGGATAGAATCACTACCTAAAAGAGGCCCGACAGTTCTTTCTTCTTCCAATACTAAAGGACAAGGTAAGGCACCTGAACGCAATACCAAGGCTAAATCTTTAGCTTCAGTGGGAGTAAAGTCTCCGGTAATTTGAGCTTCTCCATTAAGAATTGGCTCCTTTATTACTGGTGCTGATTTTACTTTCCCATCTAAGATTATGGCTAACCTATGGCCAACATTATTTTGGGTTAATTCAGCAAAAGTTTTAGAACCTTGTGAATTAAATCTTACTAAGACATAACTTAATCCCAGAGAATCAAAACCTATTTGAGCATCTTTTAGGTCTTTACCAGTAAGAACAGCTTTTTTTCTTAAAAGAATTTTTCTTTCTTCTAGTTCGGCCCACTCGTGTTCAGAATCCAGAGATTCTTTATTCTTTTCTATTAACTCTGGCTCCCATTCCACTAATTTGAACTCTAAAAGAGCGGTCTTGCCAATTATTTCTAAAGCTCTTTCTCGGTCTACTACTCCTGGAAGTTGAATAAGAATTTTGTCTTGGCCTTGAGGTTGAATAATTGGTTCTTTTACTCCCAGCTCATCAATCCTGTTTCTTATTATCTCTACAGCTCTCTCTGAAGCACCTTTTCTTTCTTGGGATGAAAGATTAGCTGTGTCTACTCTATAAATTAGGTGCATGCCTCCTTTTAAGTCTAAGCCTAAGTTAATCTTTTCTCCCAAGGGAAAGATTAAAATAAAGCTCAAAATAAAAACCACCAAAATAAGAATTCCTCTTAAAGGCATTCTATTCATTTCTACTTTTGAATCTTGTAGGAAATAGCAGTTTTATCAACTTCTACTCTGGTATTTTCATCTATCCTTAGCACAAAGGTCTTCTCCTTTATGTTAACTATTACTCCGTGTAAACCTCCAATAGTAACTACCTCATCGTTCTTCTGCAAGTTTTTTATCATCTCTTGATGCCTTTTTTGCTGTTTTTTCTGAGGGAGAATAATCAGAAAGTAAAAAATCACAAATATAAAAATTAAAGGTAAGATCCCGATTATTCCTGAGCCTTGGGAAGGATTCATTTGAAACTCCTTTCTTCTAAACTTTTTCTGAAGATATCTTTTTTACTTTTTTAATTAACCTTTCTACAGTAGGAGTAGGCTTTGCTCCTTTTTCTATCCAAAATTTATAACGCTGTAAGTTTATTTTCAGAAGTTTAGGATTTTTAGAAGGATCCCAGAAGCCTAATTCTTCTATGAATTTGCCTTCTTTTTTAGTTCTCTTCTCATCTACTACAACTTTATAATGATACCTCCTTTTTATAGATTTACCTGGCTTTCTTAGACGAATCACTAAAGACATACTCCTCCTTTCTTCTCTGTTTAATTGCCCGAAGCTAACTCTAAAGCTAAAAGTTGAGCTTTGGCTTTATTTAAAGTTTCCAGATATTCTCTTTGAGGGTCTGAGTCTAAAACTATACCTGCCCCAGCCTGAATATAGCCTTTGTTATCTTTCAAGATAATAGTGCGAATAATTATAGCAGTATCTAAATTTCCCGTAAAGGAAAAATATCCCACACACCCCCCATAAATTTTGCGGGGTTCTTTCTCTAATTCGTCAATTATTTGCATTGCTCTTATTTTAGGAGCACCGGTTAGTGTTCCAGCAGGAAAGCAGGCTCTCAATGCTGAAAATGAGTCTTTGCCTTTATCCAAAATAGCTCTTACCTCACTTACTAAGTGCATAACATGAGAAAACCTCTCAACTTTCATAAAAACCGGAAGATGAACTGTTCCTTTCTTAGAAACTCTGCCTAAATCATTCCTCCCTAAATCTACGAGCATAATATGCTCAGCTTTTTCTTTAGGGTCAGCTAAAAGCTCTTTTTCTAATTTTAAATCTTCTTTCTCAGTCTTACCCCGGGGTCGGGTCCCGGCTATTGGCCGATTGATTAAAACTTTATTTTCACACCTTAAAAGCATCTCTGGAGAAGAACCAATTATCTTTAAATCCTTAAAATTAAGATAATACATATAAGGAGAAGGATTTAAAATTCTTAATTGTCGATAAATATTAAAAGCTTCTTTAGAGAATTTTACAGTAAGTTTTTGGGAAAGAACAACCTGGATAACATCCCCCTTCCTTATGTATTGTTTAGCCTTTTTAACTGCTTGAATAAATTCTTTTTTAGAAAAGTTTGACCTGTAATTTAACCTCTTTCTTTTAAAACTAACAGGAGGAATACTTTCTTTCTGAGATAAAAATTTTATTAAGTTTAAGATTTTTTCTTTCTCTTTTTTGTATATTTTTTTTAATCCATCCTTTTTAATTTTTGAAGGTAAAACTACAAAGGAAGTAAGATGCAACCTTTTTTCCTTATGGTCAAAAATAAATAAATACTTACAAAAAATAAACATACTTTGAGCATAAGAAATTTTAGAATCTGTATTTAAGACTGGCTCAAAGAAACGAATGTTATCATACCCTAAATAGCCTACAAAACCTCCCTCAAATCTCGCTTTTCTATCTAAAAATACCCTAAACTTACTCATAAAATCTTTTAAGTCTTGAAGGGGGTCAGCCGAAGTTTTAAAAATTGTCGTTTTTTTCTTCAGGAAATCTCTAATTTTTATATTTTCTCCTTGAGACTGGAAAAGATAGAGAGGCAAAAACCCCACAAAAGAAAAACGAGAAATTTTTTCTTCCCCCTCTACAGACTCTAAGAGAAAACTGTAGTCCTTGTTTCTTATTTTCAAATATAGCTGTATAGGAGTAATAAAATCTTCGCCTAATTCTAAAGAGAGGCCAATAATATTGAATTTATTAGAATAATCTAAAAATTTTTCTAAGTTCAAATTTACTTTTAAATTCATTTTAATCTTCTAAAAAAACAGCTTTTTTCTCCAGTATGACAGGCAACCCCTGTTTGTTCTACTTCTATTAATAGAGCATCTTTATCACAATCATAGTAAATTTTCTTAACCTTTTGAATATTCCCGGAAGTTTCGCCCTTTCTCCAGAGGACCTTCCGAGAACGAGAATAAAAACAAGTTCTTCCTTCTTTTAAAGTTATTTTTAAAGACTCTTTATTCATATAAGCCAGCATAAGTACTTTTTTTGTCTTCCAGTCTTGAATTATTGCTGGAATTAACCCTACTGAATCATATTTTAATTTAGGAAGTCTTTTGGTCTTTGTTTTATTCATAGTTTCTCCTTATTTTACTTAATTTTACTTAGACTCTTAAGGCTTGCTTAAGAGAAAATTTCCCTTCATAAAGAGCTTTCCCCACAATAACTCCCCAAACATCTAAACTTTTAACTTTTTTTAAATCTTCTAAGCTTCCTACTCCACCGGAAACTATTAAATTTCCAGCAAATACTTTTTTAATTTTTTTTATGAGAGAAAAATTTAAACCTTTTAAAGTACCATCTCTCAAAACATCGGTGTATATCAACCAATTAATGCCTGAATCAGAAAGCCTCTTGATTAACTCTTCCCAATCTAAATTCAAAGTCTTTTGCCAACCCCGATAAGCAAGATTTTTACCTTTTAAATCAATACTTACTACTAAGTAATCTTTAAAGTCTTTAATTGCCTTTTTAAAAAATTTAGAATCAGTATAAGCTTTTGTTCCTAAGATTACTCTTTTTACTCCTAAATCTAAGAGTTTTTTAATGTAAGCAGAAGTTCTTATTCCTCCTCCTACTTCGATATCAATCTTTACCTTTTTAGCGATCTCAGAAATAACTCTTAAGTTATTTCCTTTGCCTAAAGCTTTATCTAAATCTATTATATGTAAGTCGTTGACTCCCTGAGATTTCCAGATTTTAGCTACTTCTAAGGGAGAGTCAGAATATTCTTTTTTAAATTTAGGTTTGCCTTGAGTAAGTCTTACCACCTTAGCTCCCATTAAATCTATAGCTGGAATAATCCTCATATCCTTCCTTTAGTTGTAGGAAGCCCTTTCTTTCTTTTATCTAAAGAAGTAGCCTGATCTAAAGCCAAGCCTAAAGCTTTAAAAGAGCATTCCAAAATATGATGGAAGTCTTCTCCTTTAAGAATGTCTAGATGTAAGGTAATTAAACTATTATTTACAAAAGCTCTTAAAAACTCTTTAAAATATCTAAAATTGTAATTTTCTAAATAACCTTTAATATTTTTAGGCCTTACCTCTAAATAGGGTCTTCCACTTAAATCTAAAACCACTCTTACTTCTGCTTCATCTAATACCACAAACCCCCAGCCAAACCTTTTTAAGTTATTCTTATTTTTTAAAGCAAGATTAAACGCTTGGCCTAAAGTTATGCCTATATCTTCATTAGTATGATGAGGGTCTATTTCTAAATCTCCTTTTGCTTTTAGATTTAAGTCAAATAAGCCGTGCTTAGCTAATAAAGACAACATATGGTCTAAGAAGGGGATGCCTGTAGAAATCTTATATTTACCCTCTCCATCTATATTTAACTCTACTTTTACTTCTGTTTCTTTGGTCTTTCTTCTTATCTTTACTTTTCTCATTTTTCCTTCCTTTCTTAAAGTTATTTCAGTCTTACTTTTACACTTTCTATATGTTTTTCCATTTTTTCTAAGCTGGCTATTTTTTCCAGAGCTTGGCTATCCTTTAGGAGAGCTTTCTTAGAATAATAAACAAGGTGAGTTCTTTTTAAGAAATCGTATACTGACAACCCTGAAAAAAAGCGAGCACTCCCTCCAGTGGGAAGGACGTGGCTGGGTCCAGCCAAATAATCTCCTAAAGCTACTGGTGAATAATCTCCTAAAAATACAGCAGGGGCATTTCTTAATTTCTTAAGAAAACTTCGCCAGTCTTTAAGCATAATTTCCAGATGTTCGGGAGAAATCTTGTTTACTAAATTTACTGCTTCTTCTAAATTCTTAGCTTCTATTAAGTAAGTTGAAGGCAGATTAACTTTCCTCAGTTGCTTAGATAGGCTCTTACTCAAAGTAATCACTATTCCTATGCCTGATCGGTGTTCAGTTTGAGCCTGTAAATCTTTAACTATATATTCAGGATTGGCTTTTCTTCCAGCCACAACTACTAATTCAGTAGGGCCAGCCAACATATCAATATCTACTATTCCAAAAACCTGTCTCTTGGCTTCAGTTACATATTCGTTTCCCGGGCCTACTATCTTATCTACCTTAGGAATAGTGTCGGTGCCAAAAGCTAAAGCTGAAATTGCCTGGGCTCCTCCTACTTTATAAATATCTTTTATCTTAAGCAGAGAAGCCGTAGCTAAAATATAAGGATTAATAGAGCCATTAAAGGTTGGAGGAGAAACTAAGATTATTTGTTTTACTCCGGCCACAATAGCCGGAATAGCCGACATATAGACAGAAGAAACTAAGGGAGATTGACCTGCAGGGATATAGATTCCTACCTTTTCTAAAGGCAAAAAGATTTCCTCAATTTTTTTCCCTTCTTCAGTTTTTAACTTAAATTTTTTGGGAAGCTGCTGGCGGTAAAATTTAAAAACATTGTCTATAGCAGTTTTTAAAGAAAGTATCAATGAAGAATCTAAGCTGCTGAAAGAAGAATTTATTTCCTCTTCAGTAATTTTCAGAGCCTTAGAAGTTAATTTTACTTTATCAAAATTTTTGGTATACTCAATTACTGCTGAATCCCCTCTCAGTTTTACATCATCAATAATTTTAGAAACTTTCTTAGATATCTTTCTTTTAAAGCAGAAGTTTCTTTCTACTAATTTAGAAAAAAGCTGAGAATCTTTTCTTACTAATTTCATTTCAGAGTTTATCTTTTATAACTTCTAAAAATAACTCTTTAATTTTAGATAAACTTACCTTTTCTTTTACCTTAGCTCCTCCAAAAGCAAAATCTTCCCTTCCCCCAGCCCAACCTCCTAACTTCTTAGTTATTTCTAAGCAAATTTCTTTAGAAGAAATTCCTTTCCTAAAGACATCCTCAGTAGAAGTTATATTCAGAACAATTTTCTCTTGGTCTTGGATAAAACCTAAAAAAACAAAGTTGTCCTGAGTTTTTTTCTTTAATATATCTAAAAAATCTCGGAGGAGTTTTTCATTCTTATATGGAGATTCAAAAATTACCGCTTTAATACCTTTAATCTCTAAATAATTGTTAAGAAACTTTTTAGCTTCTATTTCTTCTAAAATCTTTTTTCTTAAAGAATAAACTTCTTTATTAAGAGCTTTGTTAAAAGTTAAAAGCCTGGCTAATTCTTCTTCTAAGCCTTCTTCCTGAGTTTTAAGAAGAGAAGAAATTGTTTTAAGTTTTTCTTTGGCCCAGGATAACTGCTTATAGGCTTTCTCCCCTACCCAAGCCTCTATCCTTCTTATCCCGCTGGAGACTGAACTTTCCGAAATAATAGTGAATACTAAAGCCTGAGAAGTATTAGTTAGGTGAGTGCCTCCACAGAGTTCTTTACTTACTCCTTCTACTTCTACTACTCTCACTAAATCTTGATACTTTTCTTCAAAAAAAGCCAAAGCTCCTCCTTTTTTGGCTTCTAAAAAGGGAAGATAATAAAAGCTAACCTTTAAACTCTGGCTAATATAATTATTTACTTCTTCTTCAATTTTTGCTAATTCTTCTTGGCTAAGGCTTTTAAAGTGGGAAAAATCAAATCTTAAATAATCTTCGTCTACTAAAGAACCTTGTTGTTGAATATGAGAGCCTATAATTTTTCTTAAACCAGCCTGGAGAAGATGAGTAGAAGTATGAGCTCTACACAAAGCTTTCCTTCTTCTTCCGTCAATAAAGGCTAAAGCCTGGGCATTTTTATAGAGTTTACCTTTTTTTAGAAAACCTATATGGAGAATAACTTCTTCTACCTTTTCTACATTAGTCACCTCAAATAGAAACCCTTCTTCTCCTTCTTTCTCTATTCTTCCTTTATCGGAAAGTTGGCCTCCTGAGGCAGGATAAAATACAGTCTTATCCAAAATTAAAGCCACTTCTTCATCGGATGAATAACTCTCTAAAATTTCTCTACCTTTAACTATTGCCTTTATTCTCACTTCTAAAGATTCTTTTTCATAACCTAAAAATTCTGTAGAATAATCAACGGGGATTTTCTTCTCTATAAAAATAGTGGGCTCAAACTTACTCTTTGCCCGAGAGGTTTCCTTTTGTTTTTCTAGGAGAGCTTTCAGCTCTCTCTCTTCAGTTTTTAACCCCTTTTCTTTAAGAATAAAAGAAGTAAGTTCCAAAGGAAATCCATAAGTGTCATAAAGTTTAAACACTACTGAGGAAGGGAAAATTTTCTCCTTTTTTCGGCAAATTTCTTCAATTTGAGAAAAGAGAAGTTGTTTTCCTCTCTCTAAATTTTCTAAGAATTTCTCCTCTTCAGCTAAGATAACCTGAGAAATAATCTTTTGTTTAGAAGATATTTCAGGATAAGGCTCCTTCATAAGTTCAGCTACTAAGGAAACTAATTGGTGAAGAAAAGGGGTTTTCCTTCCTAAATTGAAAGAGAACCATAAAGCCCGCCTTAAAATTCTTCTTACTACATAGCCTCTCTCTTGATTGGAAGGATAGACTCCATCTCCCACAGCAAAAACTACAGCTCTCAAATGGTCAGCTATGGCTCTTATTAAACCTAAATCTTTTTTCTCTACAATTTTTCTTATCTCCTCTACTAATGGTTTAATTATATCTATGTCAAAATTAGTAAACTTACCCTGGATTACTGAACTTATCCTTTCTAAACCCATACCCGTATCTATATTTTTAGAAGGCAAAGGTTCTAATTTATTAAGACCTACCCGATTAAACTGAGTAAATACTAAATTCCAGACTTCTACAAACCTTCCACAGCCACAAGAAGGATTACAGCTTGGTTTTTTACAGCCGGTTTCTTTCCCCCAATCAAAAAATATCTCTGAACAAGGTCCACAAGGCCCATTAGGGCCATCCCGGGGAGCATTAGATGGCCAGAAATTTTCTTTAGCCCCAAATTTAAAAATTTTCTCTGAAGGCAATCCAATCTTTTCCTTCCAAAGATTATAAGCCTCTTCGTCATCTTCATATACCGAAACACACAAATTTTCCTTTCTCAAATTTAAATTTCGAGTTAAAAATTCCCAAGCCCAGCTAATTGCCTCTTCTTTAAAATAATCTCCAAAAGAAAAATTCCCTAACATTTCAAAGAAAGTGTGGTGATAAGGAGTTTTACCAACTTTATCTAAATCCTGAGTTCTTAAACACTTCTGAGAGCTGGCAGCCCTCTTTACATCTTTCTTTATCCCTAAAAAATATTCTTTAAATTGATTCATTCCTGCAGAAGTAAAAAGAAGGGTAGTATCTTTGGGGACCAAGGAGTCAGAAGGAAATACTTTATGGCCTTTAGATTCAAAAAACAAAAGAAACTCTTTTCTTATTTGATTAGTATCCATTTATAATTCCTTCAAAACCCTGATTACTTTTTCGTAAGGAAAGCCTCTTCTTGCTAAATAAGAAAGAACCTTTCTTTTTACATTCAGGTCTATTTTATTATACTTCTTTATTCTTTTTTGGGCTAACTCTCTTATTTGAGGAAGGACCCATTCATCCTTATTGAGATTTTCTAATAAATCTTTCAATAAATCTTGGTCTATTCCTTTTTCTTTTAACTCAGCCTTTATTTTTAATAAACCATAACCTCTTCTTATTCTTTCCTGAATCCAACTTTTAGCAAACTTTCTATCGTCTAACAAAGATAAGCTTTTAAGTTCAGCTATTACCTTCTCTATTACTTCCTTAGATACTTTTTTCTTCCTTAATCTGTTAACGAGTTCTCTTTCTGAGCGGTCTCTATATTTAAGGAGTCTAAAGGCTAAATTTTTAGCTTTTTTTAGCTCATCTCCCACTTTCTTCTCTAATTACAAAGAAACCTCGGTTGGTCTTTACTAAACAATCTCCTTTTATATTTCGCACTATCTGTAAAAAGTCTTTCTTATTCCTGATTCTTTCTCCTTCTATACTTATTATTATATCAGAAGGCAAAATCCCTGCTCTATCAGCAGGAGAATCTGGTTCTACATAAGTTACTACTACACCTTCTTCAGAGTACAAATTATATTTTCTTCTTAAAGAAGGGGTAATATCTTCTACCTCCATACCTCTAAATCTAAAATCTTTCCTTTGGACTAAACTTTCTTCCTCAGGTCTTTCTCCCAAAACTACTCTTACCTTTAAATACTTATTTTTTCTCAAGATTTTAAGGTATACCTCACTGCCTGGTGTCTGCTCACTTACTAACCTCACTAACTCTGAAGAAGTTTCAACCTCTTGCCCGTTTACCGCTAAGATTAAATCTCCTTCCTTTAAACCTGCTTTTTTAGCTGGAGAGTCAGGAAAAACCCTAACTATTATCACTCCTTTTGCTTCTCTTAAGCCAAAATAACTTCTTAAATCCTGGTTTAAATTTTGGATGGCTACTCCCAACCATCCATAAGTTATTCTTTCTCCCTTTATGAGTTTATTAAGAATCTTTTTTGCTTTATTTATAGGAATAGCAAAACCCAACCCCTGATAACCTCCGGAAGTAGAGATTATAGCCACATTTATTCCGATAACTCTTCCCTGCATATCTACTAAAGGACCACCGGAATTTCCAGGGTTAATGGCAGCATCAGTCTGAATTAAATCAGAATAACTCCTGTTTCTATAACCTAAAGAAGGTAAATCCCGGTGGAGAGCACTTATTACTCCTAAGGTTACAGTGGGTTGGCTTCCTTCAATTACAAAACCAAAAGGATTACCAATTGCCAAAACCCACTGGCCAATCTTTAATTGGTCAGAGTCTCCCAATTCGGCTACAGGAAGGTTATGCGCCTCTATCTTTATAACTGCTAAATCTGAACGCTCGTCTTTGCCCATTATTTTAGCTTTAAATTCTCTCCCATCAGAAAGCCTTACTCTTATAGTGTCTGCTGAGTCTACTACATGTTCATTAGTTAAAATATAGCCTTCTCTGTCAATTATTACCCCACTACCTAAACCCATTCTTTTAAATTCTCTTTGGGGAATTTCTCCAAAAAACTCTTCAAAAAATCTCCTAAAGAATTCATCCCCAAATTCATCAAAAGGTAAATAGCCTCCTATTCTTTCTCTAACTTCAGTCTTAATGGTAACCACAGCTCTTCCTGCTTCTTCAGCTACCTTTATAGTTTGAGCTTCTGAAGAAAGAAGGGGTGTACTTTGAGCCCAGATTGATCCTAAACTGCTCCCTAAAAGTATAGTTAAAATTAAAAATAATATTCTTTTCACCGTTCCTCCTTTTTCAACTTTGAGGAGAATATATCTTCTCTTCTACTTTTTTAGAAATCTCTTCTAAAAGTTTAGGCTCCTGAGCCAAAAGATTTTTAGTAGATTCTTTTCCTTGGGCTAATTTTCTATCCTGATAAGAAAACCAGCTTCCACTTTTAGTAATTATCCCTAAATCTATAGCACAATCTATTATATTACCAATTTTAGAAACTCCTTCAGTATGAGTAATTTCAAAAATAGCTTCTTTAA